>Ga0172378_10005868_pt1 | contig 11468 bp, 5 predicted proteins | sample GrowelOW332metaG_FD_119755 | JGI IMG/M metagenome (GOLD analysis project Ga0172378, IMG submission 119755) | Groundwater microbial communities from an aquifer near a municipal landfill in Southern Ontario, Canada - Pumphouse #3_1 metaG | ecosystem: Environmental > Aquatic > Deep subsurface >... | reverse complement strand
GGCACATCATTGGGAGGCGCACGCCCAAAAGCCAGTGTGGTCGACGAAAATGAAGTCTTGCATATCGCTAAGTTCCCATCCAGAAAAGACGATACCGACGTGAGTTCATGGGAACACTTCGCCCATTTATTAGCTACTCAATGCGGTATACGTGCAGCCGAAACCAAAGTAATCACGACAGACAGTGCAAATCACACCTTGCTTTCCAGGCGATTCGACCGAACAGAGCAAGGTAAACGAATTCACTTTGCCTCTGCAATGACATTATTGGGACTGGCAGATGGAGACAACTCCGGTACAGGACATGGCTATTTAGATATCGTCGATTTCATTATACAACACTGCACCAACGTAGAAGCAAACCTCCAGGAACTCTATCGGCGTGTAGCATTCAATATCAGCATCGGAAATACAGACGATCATTTCCGTAATCATGGATTCCTTCTTACCCCAAAAGGTTGGACCCTGTCGCCCGCATACGACATGAACCCCACATTAAATGAGTACCAAAGTCTGCTTATTACACCATCGTCATCCCAATCGGACCTCCACATCCTACTAGACGCCCACGAATCCTATATGCTTACAAAAGAAACAGCCAAAAGAATCATCGGCGAAGTAACAGCAGGAATGAAAGCCTGGAAACCCCTTGCCACAAAACTATCCCTGTCAAAACGAGAAATAGATCTGTTTGCCCCCAAGTTTGAGAAATACCTCTAATTAATCTTAATTACAGATTTATCGCCGTTAACAACAGATGACCTTTTTCTATTCATTTACATGACTATAACGTATTTCTCTATATTCTTTACTGTTATTCTTTATTAGCAAAAACACTATCCCAATATGCAACTACTTTTTCTAGCTCGAATTTAACTTTGTAAGTTGTATCTTCTATTTTTACAACTAAGCATGAAGTATCAAAAGTATGATCGAATGTTTTGTCAAAAGGTCCTTCATGTACATTACTTTCATTAATTATTTTTACACAGTTCAATACATCATGTTTAAAGCCATTCCCTAAGTCTAACATAATCTTAAAAGATGTCTGTAATTCAATTTCAAGATTACTAATATAGTCCATACAAAGAGCTGCATTAACTTTTTTTCTTGTTGGATCTATTTCCCATAAATGCCACTCAATTAGGTGATAAGCAAGCAAGGCGCAAATAAGTGCTTTTTTCTTGTTTAATTTATCTGCTTCAAATTCTTCGTGACTCTCTTTTAAGAAGTGGTAAATGTCTGCTGCTTTTAGTTTAAATGCTATTTCCGGTGTCAAAATAATATTATTTTAGTTAGATTCAGATGTATTAATTATACTAAAATGTTTGTTTACATTTAACTCTTTTAATAATTGACTCAGGTATGTCTTTGACCAAAATGGATGTGTCAATAAATATATTTCGCTTTGATCATCTTCAACTAGATAATTGTTATTACGAGAGATCAGTTTAAAGTGATTCTTTTCTATCATTCCTTTGAAGCTTGTCTCAATATATTGTTTCCAGTAATTAATATTAAAATCAATTGTTGATTCACTATTATTGGCAAGACGGGCAACATCTAAACCTAGCCTCCAATTTAATAAACCATGTTCCATTTGATTTGAATAATCTCTAATGCAGTCATAACAAGAAGAAGTACATTCTTTTGCATGGGCATCCGAAATATAATACTGATAAAGGTCACTACCTTCAGACAATGGTTTTATTATAAACTCGAAAGGTACTGTATCAATAATCCTACCACTAAGATAATTGCAATAACCCGCACCATTTTCAAGACGCTCTACAAAATATATTTCCGGCCAAAGTCTACCATCTTTTTTGATGTTTTGAACTCCTAAATTCAACTCACTAACTTCTATATCTAAATTGCTAGCAATTGCTTTTCTTACCAAATATCCCCATGAATAATAAGCTGCTATTATAGATGCTCTGTTTGGATTATTTAAATCGGTGGACAAGCAAATGTTTTCTCCTGTTTTTGAAATTGAAAGAGTCAATACTCCTGTGTTTTTTGATGAAATAAACGCATACTGAGATTGATCTAATAGAATTTCATTTGTGTAATCTTTAGATAGCCAAATATTTGATTTTTTACGTAATCCTAGAGTGAAAAGAAATCCTTTATTATCATTTATCTGATGAACAAGACCTTTTGAGGGAATAATATTATTTCTAATAGTAAGATTCTTTACTTTCGGACACTCTTCAAGCGATTCTTCACAATCCAAGCTAGTAGAGCTAAATGATTGATAATCTTCAAATGTTCCATCAAAATCTATTGCTGATTTTTCGTCTGCGTAATATCCCATAGGGGAACATAACTTGATTTCTACCATCGTTGAATTGCAATGTGGACAATTAACAGTTGTTTTTGATTGATTAACAGTTGAATATCCACAATGAATACATTTTTTGAGTGGTGTCGTTAAAGCGTTAAGAGGATTTTGTTTTTCTGTAACTGAATTGCCATTTTGTTTATAATCAACAATCCCAATAGATTTATATATCTGTTTATCCTTTACAACTTCACAACCTGGTACAAAAGAAGACAATGCAAGATCAATATCTCTTGAAACAATATTTTCTGTACCAAACTCATCTGGTTTAGGCTTTCCCAAGTATAAATTACGGACTCTTGTTGGAAAACCAAACATTGGAAGTAAACCAGCATTAGCTAGCCGTTCGCTTATAGAATCTTGAGTGAACATATTACTATTGGCAACTTCTGTAATTCTCCTTACGAGATTTGTTTTAATATTTATATTGATATTACTCTTATCATTCTCAGAAATGTTTGATCCCCGAGTTACAACAGAGATGATCCTTTCGATTTCTTCTTTATTATCAGTAATCCATTTTTCTATTGCTACTTTATTATTGCTCCATGAATTTACATCGCCAAAGTTTCCGTGTACATTGTCCGTTTGTCCAATTAATTTAACACATCGCATTGCATAGTAAAGAACTTCTTTTATGATTATTCGTTCTGCAATTTCGCATGTATTCATTTCCAAATAGGGAGATTTAGGTGTTGCAGAAACCATTCTCCCAGTTTCAAAATAATGAGTTTGATCATGACTACTATTTTTCGCAATTGTTAATGCAATGGATAAAGGATTGCCTCTTCGTCCAGCTCTACCTACTCGTTGTTGGTAATTAAATCGTTGGGGTGGTACATTTCCCATCATGACAGCAGTTAAACTGCCTATGTCTACACCGGCCTCCATCGTTGTTGTAACACTTAGTAAATCAATTTCTTCAACCTGTTTAACTTCATCACTTATACATTGCCCTTGAAATAGTCTTTGTCTTTTACGAGAATCAGCTTTAGTAGTTTGTCCTGTTAATTCTTCACAATGAAGTCTGTAAATTGATTCCGAAGAATTAATAAGAAATAAGTAATAATCTTCACTGTCAACGATATCTTTTTCAGTTAAGATTTGTACATTATTTAATTTATTAAAACAGTTTATACAATAACCTCCAGAAGCGTGAAGATGAACTGTTTTACATCGTGAGCATGTCCAATAAAAGTCTCCAATATTTGATTTTTTAAATAATAAATTATCACCAGTTAACTCTGTATATGTTTTGTCAATAATTCCTTTTGCTGTGAGATAATTTTTTAAATTGGTTTTTTGAAGTTTAATTATATCTGTATTTTTTGTATTATAAATATGTTTAATAAGCCATTCTACTTGTCTAGGAAATGATTCAGAAGCCCAGAATCTATTTGTTAGGCCATTAATTTTCCTGTTTTCTCCCAGAATTCGAATAGTGCTATCAACTAACTGTGTAAATGTTTCATCATTTTCATTATCTGCATAATGTGTTATATATCCTAATTTTAGTGATTCAAAAGATCTTTTATTATTTGAGAAAATAGAATAAAGCTGTTCTACTTTACAGGCTTTTATAATATTACCAAGATAATTTCGCTTAAACTGTCCTAAGTCCAATCTAGGCTTAGAATTATCAAAATTAAATAATGTAAACCATGGTTTTTTATCAGTTTGGTCAAAAGAGAACGATGGTTTTGGACCTGCAGGATTAATTCCTTCTTTTAGTAATTGAGTAAATACATTATCTTCTATTTGATCGAGACTAATAATATTATCACCCTTTAAGATTGAATCGAGTTCTTGTTTGTCTTTTTCAGATATCATTCCAAAGATTTCTTCATCAATCAATAAAATGATTCTACTAAGAGGATTGTCTCTGTCTTTCTTTAAATTAAAGATAGTCTTTAACATATCGTGTGGAAGATTACCTTCTTCCTTACGATATTGTTTTATTATATCAATTGCAGGCTCTTTAATTGTTAATGATTTAACAAGACACCATCTAAGTGTATCTCTGTAATGATCTAACTCAATTCCAGCTGAAAGTTTTGCTGCAGCTTGACGACTATCAGAGAAAAGAATTACTTTAGCAGTTTTATCATTATCCTTTTTTAATTCCCTCATTAGAGCATCAGCCATTATCTGATTTATTTTTTGAAGTCCGGTTGTATGTGTTCTTAGAGGAGATAAGTAATCTTTTGAATATTTAAATTCACAATTTGGACATTCACATGGAGATATATTCGGTGTCTCATTGATATAAAATAAACCATCTCGATTGTTTTCTAGACTACCATTTTTCGAGTTATATGCAATTTTTTTCCATGATTTATCAATTTTATTTGAAACTGATTGCGGTTTCCATAGAATAAATGACCCTTTGACATCCCCGATTAGTGGCTTTTCGGAGGTTAAGTATAACCTATTACTCTTAGAAACCATGAAGCCCTTCAAAAAAACTTCACCACAATTTTCACATACTACTACCTCCAAGCACCTACTCCCGCATTCACAAAATTCTCTGGGTCGTTTATACAACTTACCTATTATTCTTTCTTGAAAACTATATTCATTTTTTAACGCAGAACATTTTGGGTCAGTACATGCCCAAAGTCCATTTAGGTTCCTAAAAAAGAAATGAGAACGTATAGGCATTAAGTAGTTATCATTTTTTTTTGATTCACATATAATATTTAATATGGATTCAATTATACGCCAACCCATGGATTGAGGAAGATTCAATCGTCGAGATAATGTGTCTAAATCTGTAGCTGATAATGCTGTCCCATCGAATAATCCAAATTCTAACCACTTATCTAACTGATATTTTTGAGATATTTCCAAATAGGAGTTACATTTCAATTCATTAAATAATTTGGATTCTTTTTCATTTATAATCCTGTGCTCACTAAAATTATACAAAGGCGCAATTGGAAGATCAATATTTGGTTTTTCGGTTTTACAACATTGAGGATTACTTAGTATTTTAAAAGAGTGATTATATTCTTCAATAGTAAGACCAAAAAACTCACTAATATAATTATATGTATTGATTTCATTTTCCATAGATGCACTAGAAGCCAGAAACTGAACTTGAGGTGAGTTTGGTTTTAATCCCAACCTATCTAAGAGTATTCGAATTAAGTAGGCAACTTCTGTTCCAGCGGTACCCCTATATGAGTGTAATTCGTCTATTACCAAGTGAAATACATTATCGCTACTTTCTTGCAACCACTGTTTGGTTTGTTCAAATATTGATTCTTCAGCATTACGCATTAACATCACATTAAGCATACTGTAATTAGTAATCAATATATCCGGCGGATTTACCTGCATTGATGCACGGTCCCACATCTCTGCGGAATCATTATCCATGCACGGTAGCGAATAAATCAGATCATCTTTATCATTATTAAATTCTAATGTATCTATCAAAGATTTCCATTCATCAATAAGCTCTTTTTTTTCTTTACTGTTCTTTCCTTTGGGAGTATTACCTGTATATCTTCCAAAATAAAATCGTTGACCTGTTCTATTTTTGTCTAACCAATCTCTTGCACCCGAATCACTATTCCGGCTATTTAGAGCTTTACGTAATCTGATCATTTGATCTTCAGCCAATGCATTAAGAGGGTAGAGTATCATTGTTCTCATTGCTCTTGTGCGTCTTGGTGTATTCCAGTTTTTCGATTCTTTTAATAAGTCTGCAATAATAGGGAGTAAAAAACATTCCGTCTTTCCTGATCCAGTTCCGGTAGTAACAACAATATTCTTGCGTTCAATGTGTGCAGTTTTTATAGCATCATACTGATGTTGATATAACTTTCGATTTATCTTATGACCACTATCAAATAGTCCACAGTTGATAAAGTCATTAAATTCAAATGAAACATTTTCCTTTTCACAGAATTCTTTTAAGCTACATATTTCTTTATATTTTGGAGTTTTCTCAATTATAGGAGGTTGGCATATGGTGCCTTGTTCATTCATTAGCTCATTTCGCTCTTCGTTGTATTGATTGTAAAAAAATGGGAGACCACTGTTTATATATTTCAAATAAGCTGACTTTAGCTCATAGAAAGTATTAATTGGATTATTCATATAGTATTGATTTACATGTTATTCTATTAATTTCTTTTACTAGTTTGGGAGATATTGTAGGAAAAATGATATACTCTTTTTCTACAAACGGTTCATGCTCATTTAATAAAATTTCTATTAAGAGGACTCTATATAAAAGTATTGATATTCCTTTTTTTATCAATTTTAGTTCTCTAGTCTGTTTATTATAAATACCATTGTGCTTGTTGTTTATAGCACGTTCATAATAAATTGAAATATTTAGTGCATCAGGATTCTCTCTTTGGGGAGGAACTTTTTTTGTAACGGAAGATTCTGGTGTTTTAAAATAGTATTGTAATTTGTCTCCATTTTCAGAAAATAATCCTCCTTTTTTAGATGTAGAATCTACTTGAATCAATTTGTTATTCAGATTAGTAACAGAAACAAAACATTCAACTATTTGACTAATAGTTGGGAAGTTAGAAAGAATATTCGTCCCATTAAACTGGTATGTTTGTATGTCAACAGGACTTTGTTTGGTTAAGTAAATTGATGGAAATGAGGTTTCTATATAATCGGATTTTATGTGTGTTGGATTTGATAGAACATAACCCCCTTTTTCATTGCAGCAAGCTGTTGGAGGTGTTATTGCATATCTATTTTGACCTATACAATCAATTAATCCACAGTTGAGTAGAGGATAAAATATGTCTTGATATGTAATATTTTCCTGCTGATTGCTTAAGGCAATACAAGCTTCTTTTATGGATTCGAACCTTTTACTTTCAACCTTTCCATAACTTAACCAAGTTAGAAACAATTCTTGTTTTTGTTTTAGGTTAGTCATTTGTGTCTGTTATGTAGGATTTGTAATTAGAATATCGTTCTTCATTTTTATTCAATGACTCTAAATACGAAGGAGTAAAATAACCTGGTGAAACTTCTGTATCATATGATTTATCTTCTGTTTCATAGTTTGCTTTTGTTAGACATCCGTAATCTCTTATTGATTGTAACGACAAAGGCATACCTTCCTCTGAAGTAATTATTCCCAAAATCCTTAGATTAGAGGGAAATTCAATACTACCATTGCTAAAGGGAAAACTTTTTCTAAGCCCGATAATAATGTCGTTGATTGGTTGCATGAAGCATGGTAAGTAGGAAAGATTTATATTTTGCAGAACAAAATAGTGCATAATCTGAGGATTTTTAATACATGAATCAAGAATAAACCTTAATCCATTATTCCATAAATCACTAAAAGAATTCCAGGTAACTTGGCAGCATTGAACAATATAGTTGCATTTTCCTGTAGACTTGATTATAGCATGAGCTATTCTTACATCAGGAAGTATTAATACACGATAGGAAATAATTAAATGTATAAGATTAACTGTAATATCTCTTGAAATATTGCATGACTTTAGACTATTGCTAACTTTTTCTGCCAGTAATTTTCTATTATTGATCTCAAGAGTATCTAAACAATCAAAAGATATAAGGTCAATTTGTGATTTTGAATTAATCGTTTCATGACTATTAGTGCTTAGTACCTCTTTTATTAACTGAAAATCTTCAAGTATTCGCTGCTTATTCTTTTCAATGGATTTAATCCATTCACTTTGTTCTTCGATTATATGTTTATTACTACTTATTAAATTTTCGTATTGCTTAATTTGAAATAATAAGGATTCAATTTCTTTTCTTTTTTTTGCTTTATCAGCTTCTAATTTACTTATTTCATTTTCTTTTTTTGTATTCTCTTCTATAATTAATTCGTCGTATTGCTTTTTAATTATCTCAAATTTGTTTTTGTATTTTTGTTCAGTCCTTTTAATGTATTCTGATTCAAAAGTAGAAACCGTTTTTTCAATTAAAGAGGCAAAAAGAGGGTTTTTAGCTAAAAGATCCAGATGATGTTGAGTTAAAATAAGATTGTCGATTAGTTTGTTGATTCTTAAAAGCCTATTTTCTAATATTTTTATAGGCAAATTCGATATTTCCGTCTGTTTAAAAATTTCACCATTCTCTATCCCAGCTAAATGCAAGCGATTCTTAATTTCTGGATATTGATTACTAAGTAAATTCTTTTCAACAAAAGAAGGCAATTCTTGATCAAGCATTATATCAATGTATCCATCAGGATTCTCCAGCTCTTGGGTTGGATATAGAACAAAATATTTATTATCCCAAGAATACAACCTATCTGAGATTTTTTCGTTATTACATTCCCAGAAAGGTAAATATTTTAAAGACTTACCCTTTATGTCTGTTTTAACGTGATATATTCGATCCATATATCTGTAATAATGGGGAGTTTTTATTTCTTGGCTATATTTGTTTAGATTTTCCTCAATACTTAGTCCGTTATTTTCAATATTTGTAATGGTGGCACCAAATTGATCGGGTATACCTTCGTGATAATTACATGAATACAGATCCCGATTATCATATACTACTTCATTTTTTATTACGGATACCATTACAAAGTTTTCATCAAGATGTTTGTTTTTAGAAGAAAAATTGTGTGCAAATATTTTCCCTTTAGGTGGAAAAATTTCGCAAGCATTTTCTTTAGATATTGGATGAAACTTCCAACTTCCTGATGTCTCAGTATAACCAATCACCAATATATCAGCATGACCCGTTGGCCTTGTTTCTGCAAATCCTATTACTTTAAAATTGCTACAATCAAATGAATTCATGGTTTCAATAAGTTATTAAGTTGTTTTATTGCGATATTTTTTTCTTCTTGATTTTCTATACCTTTGTATGTGTCTAACCACCTCCTTAAGGTAGTTTTTTGTAAAGTGGAATTACTTGAACTTGAATAATCCGCAAAGTTTAAACCAACAATTCCTTTGTCAGAATCTGAAGAGCTAATCCAAAGGGGTGTATTTGATTTTTTAATAATCCATTTATTGAATGAATTGCTCCAGACTTTTTCTTCTCTAATTATTCTTTTTACAGTCAATAATATTTTTTCTCTACCGGAATCATTTTTTTGTAAATGGATAATATTATCTCCTTCATGTATATATTCATTAAGATTAATACTGACAGGACAAGAAGTTTCAAAATATCTGTTATTTATCCAATATTTGCATGGATTATCTAAAATTAAATTTGGAAGAGCATCTTTTAAATAAGTATTAGTATCAATCTTAAGACCTCCTTCAAGTCTGTAAAACCTTGGAGTTGTATAGAATTTATGATCTAATTTGGTTATATTAATTATTGAGTGTTTGGGGAATATTTTAATTTTAGTCCTTTCTTTAAGATATTCATATTCCAACGGTAAAGGATAAAAAAGGATTGCAATTCCTTTTTCTTCCTGTTGTAAATAGCGTGTTTCATCCCAGCTATTGTCATACTCTTCGTTTTGTTTAAATACAATTATATTTTCTCGCTTAAACTTGTAATATTGTTTTATAAAACTTGCTAAATTATAGCAAAGGTTTAATTCTTCTATTTTTGTATCATATTCATCTCTTGCCTCAATAGTTACAAATGGATTTGTACCATTGCCGGCAAGGTGGATGCTGAATTTTTTTTTGGTAGTATAACTCTTTTTCTTGAGTTTAGTGTCTTCAATAAATTCGCTTCCATCCCAATCAAGATAATAATTATAAATTTGGGAAAAAGCTACGGCAACATTTGAATCTTTTCTTTCTAGTATCTTTTTGGTTCTAATCAGCAGAATTTTTTCTTTATAAAGGTTTTCCTTTGGAATTATTCTCCAAAAATCATCTTCTGATATATCTTCTCCTACAGACAAATAATAATCTATAAAAATATTACCAAATCGCTTCAATCCTTCACGATTTAAGGTAAATTGAGCTAGTTTCTTTGGATATTGAACATATCTGTCTTTCCCTGTTTTAGTGGAGACTCTGGGGAGATAGAAATTGTTTCTGTCGCACCAATCAAATAATGTTTGCCAAAATATATCTTGCCATTTTATCAGCCACTTATCTAAGTCAGCTTCCTTACAAGAAATAATTTCTTGTAATATGGGTCTGTATGTTCTTTCTGTATGATCATTTGTTCGTTCTCTATTTGATGCTGCGTACAACTGAATTGCAATTACTCCAAGAACTGTTTCGATAGATAAGCCATTATAATAATCTTTTTCCATAAATATTTTTATACTTATGAAAATCTCTTTATTATCTTCTAGTCCCATGTCTCTACAAGCTGATGATATTACATTTTCATCAACGATAAGATAGGTTTGAGACCCTTTTTTATCTTCTGGAAAGAAATGTGATTTAATGAATTGACTAAATCTAAGATATGTGTTCATCCATATGTTATTTTATATATTATTATGATTAAAGAATAATATAGTGGTTATCGCTGTATTTTAAGAAACATGACATCTCATGTTCAAAATCCTAAATAGTGTAATAGTATTATAAATCAATGAATTCCAAACTTACACAAAAATATTGGTTTATAAGTTAATTATTTGAAAATAATATATTATTAGTGCTTAAATAATTATAATTAGATCATTAATAGACTTGTAATGAATAACATAATACGTAACTTGGAAGGTTAGAAATTTGGGTGCTTATCTAAAAGGACTATGGTAGTTATCTCTGTTTTGTGAGGTAGCTAAGGTAAAGTAGGCTTGAATAATGATATACCAGACAGCAAAGCCCTAATCGCACAGTAGCCTGTGCCATTGCTAATTTTGAGAACTACGCCAAGGAATTAAGCATTGATGAAAAATTAATCGAGAGTGTTAAAGATCCCTCCTCGCTCTACGTTTTCAGGTTTAAGGTTAAGTCCACAATGATGTTATAAACATAGGGACTTTTTCTTCGCCAACAGTAAATCCACAATGTTCATAAAATCCGATTTCTTTATCGTAGGCAATAAGGATGATTCTCAAATAATCTTTATATTTATCTGCAACCAATTTTACTAAATTCTCACCAATACCAATATGCTGATATTCGGGTGTAATTAATAGATAATGTGCGTATGCTGTCATAATTCCATCATCTAAAATATTGATTAGTCCCACTAACTTATCACCGTTCCAGGC
>Ga0172378_10005867_pt1 | contig 11469 bp, 14 predicted proteins | sample GrowelOW332metaG_FD_119755 | JGI IMG/M metagenome (GOLD analysis project Ga0172378, IMG submission 119755) | Groundwater microbial communities from an aquifer near a municipal landfill in Southern Ontario, Canada - Pumphouse #3_1 metaG | ecosystem: Environmental > Aquatic > Deep subsurface >... | reverse complement strand
TATGGAAATTTCGATATGCGTTTACTGCATCAAAGTGTTGCTAATTCTCTAGAAGGTGAAACTCCATTTATTAAAACAATTTACAAAAATCATATTGATTTCGCTAACATTTTACAATATTACATTCGCAGCAACAAAAATGAACAATTAAGTTTATTGGATGCTTTAAAAATCTTTCAAGTTACTCCACTCGCTGATGCTCATAATCCAGAAACAGATGCTAAAAATTTAATGTTACTTTTCGATGCTACCACTACTAAACAATCAATATTAAAAGAAGAATATAAACAAGTTCTAGCTAATAATCCTCATCTTCCAAATCCTGTTAATAAAGCAATTAAAAAAATGATGAAAGAAGGAAAAGTTAGTAAAGAAGAATTTGAACGATTTATCGAGGAAGATATTTAATGGTAAATTATCCGCTTGGAATTGACATTAAAGAAAAGAAGAAACTAACGCAATACGGAAATCGCGGAATGTCTCTTGAACAAGAAATAAACGAATCAAATAGATATTATTTAAATAAAGAAATTGCAGTCATATATAAAAAAGATACTCCAATTAAAATAGTAAAAATGAACGAAGAAACTAAGCAAATTTCTTCCGCTTTCTTTAGTAAACATTCAACAACTGATTACAATGGTGTTTTTAAAGGAAAATATATAGATTTTGAAGCCAAAACAACCAATAATAAAACCGCTTTTCCTCTTGCTAATTTTCATTCGTACCAATTAGAACACCTCAAAAGAATAACTAAACTTGGTGGAATTGGTTTTGTTTTGTTCGAATTTAAAACACTTAATTTATATTTTGTTGTCTTTTATAAAGAACTAGATTATTTTCTAACAAACAATAAAAGAAAATCAATTCCTCTTTCGTTTTTTAAAGAGAAAGGAAAGCAAATAAAAAGAGGTATTGAACCCCCTTTAGATTACCTAAAAATTATTGAAAAAAAGCTATAAATTTTTGCATTTTTCCTTGCAAATCCCCCTTATTTTGCAATTTGCACAATTAGGAGAAAGAGCTTTACAATAATACCTTCCAAAGAAAATAAATTGATGATGTAATTTGATCCGCTTTTCTTTTGGAAATTGTTTCATTAAAGCAATTTCAATTTTTGAAACGTCTGTTGTCGAAACTAAACCTAAACGATTTGAAACTCTTCTAACATGAGTATCAACTGGAAAAGCTGGAATTTTAAATAATTCAATTAAACAAACATTTGCTGTTTTAGTTCCAACGCCTGGAAGAGTGGTTAATTTGAGTTTGTCATCAGGCACAATTCCGTTAAAATTTTCTAATAATCCCCTGCAAATCCCCTTTAAATTCTTTGCTTTGTTCTTATAAAGTCCTAAAGGTTTAATGATTGATTCAATATCTTCAATAGGTGCCAAATCAAGTTCATTCAAAGTTTTATATTTAGAAAACAAAACATCTGTAACCTTATTTACTTTTTTATCAGTACATTGAGCACTAAACATGACCGCAATTAAAAATTCATAATCTTTATGATATGTTAATTCACAATGAGCTTCTGGATATAATTCATCAAAATAATCTTGAATTAATTCTATTTTATTTAATTGCGTTCCCACTATTATCTTCTTTTTTCATTTTTTTAATGATTAATCTATCGATGTAAGTAATTGATAAACGATTGCTTAAGGCTGAATCTTTGATTGAATTAATAATTATATCTTCTTCAACATCATTGTTGATCCACTCATCAGCACGACTTATTTCGATCGGAGTAAGTTGACGGCCAAAAGTTTTTTCAAGAAAATCAAAAACTGTTTCACGTTTTTGAAGAGTTTCTTTCTTGTTCGCAATTTCTTCTTCTGTGAAAATCGATTGTTCAAATTTTTTATAAAGAATCTTTTTAATTGGTTTAATTGAAGTTGAAGGTTTTCCTAAATCAAACGAAAACTCAATATATTTCTTTTTATATAAGGATGTCATAGCTTGATCAATTTCTTTTTCGCTTAAATTCATTTTTAACAACAATTCATCTTTTGTAATGAACTCATTTTCTTGCTTTCTTAAGTGATCAATCATCAAAATAACCACTAATTCCTGCTCATTTATATTTAAAGTCTTATAAAAATCTAATAGTAAATAACTAAAATTTAATGCACTTGCTGAGTTAGAATTCATAATTTTTCTTCCCTCCGATTTCGTCTTCTTTTTTCTTTTCCTCTAGTATCTTATCTTTATTAAGATTATCAAGCAAATATAAATTATCGTGCATCACTTTTTTTAATTCATCATCAACATGTAAATCGTACTTTTTGATAAATCTTTTGGCTCTAAGTAGCCTTAATGGATCTTCTTTAAATCTAATTAATGGATCGCCAATAACAACTAATTGACGATTTTGAAGATCTTTAACTCCTCTTTTTGTTGGATCGATAATATTGTAATTTTCATCAATATATATTGCTCCAATCGTAAAATCTCGTCTTAAATAATCTTCTTCAGGAGTTTTTACAAAAACAATTTTAGATGGGTGACGAGAATCTACATAACCACTTTCAACTCGGAAGGTAATAATATCAATTTTCTTGTTATCATATTTATAACGTACAGTGCCATATTTTGCAAAAGTCATATCAACTGATAAGAATTTTTTAATATCATCAGGGGTGGCATCGCTTACCAAATCGTAATCATCAATTATTTTATTTAAAATGTAATCACGACTAGTTCCGCCAACCATAAAAAGACGAAATCCATTTTCGTTAAATATATTTTTTAGATGATCGAAAATTAAATCCATGTTTATATTATAGAATAAAAAAAGAGAACTCTCATAGTAAGAGTTCTCTTAATCATTTAATAGTTTTAGTTAATTATTTTACTAATTCTTTTAAACTCTTAGAAGCTTTAAAACCAACAGTCTTAGATGCTGGGATTTCAATCCTTTTATCTGTTCCAGGAATTGTTCCAGTTCTCTTAGCTCTTGTCTTAACAGCAAAGGTTCCAAATCCGGAGAATTTAACTTCTTCACCATTCTTTAAAGCATTAATTGTTGATTCAACAATAGCATTAACAGCAGCTTCGGCATCCTTTTTTGATAATTCACAAGCTTCGGCAACGGCAATAACAAGTTCGTTTTTGGTCATATAATGTACCCCTTTCGATAACTTCAATATAAAATACTTTTCTTTTTATTGCAAGAAAAATTAATAAAAATGTCGTAAAAGTTCGATATTATGCGCTTTTACTCAACTTTTAAGTCTCTAATCATTAAATTATGAATGACATCTGATGGGACTTTTCCGTTGTATAAAACATCGAAAAGAGCATTTATAATAGGTAAATCAAGCTCATTTTTCGCTCCAAAATCATGTATAACTTTGACGGTAGCTATACCTTCGACGGTGATTGTGTTATTTTTTAGAAATTCTTTAGCAGAATCATCTCTTCCGATTTGAAAACCAGCAGAAAAATTACGAGATTCACTGCTATTAGCAGTTAAAATTAAGTCTCCTAAACCAGTCAAACCGAAAAAGGTCTTTTCTTTAGCACCAACCGCCTTTCCTACTAATTGCATTTCAACTAATCCGCGAGTAATCAAAGCTGATTTTGAATTTTCTCCATAACCTAAACCTTTAGAAATTCCACTTGCGATAGCAATAGCATTTTTCATAGAACTATATATTTCAGCGCCAATTACGTCGCTCATGACATAAACACGAAAATAATCATTGGAAAAAATAATTTGTACTCTTTTTGCTAAATCGATATTTGAGCAGCAACTACAAACACAAGTTAGATGATGACGTACCACTTCATTAGCAAAACTTGGTCCTAAAATAGAAACAATATTTGTATATAATTTTTTATTTAAATTGGTTTTAATTAATTTTTGCATCGTCATATTGGTCTTTAAATCAAGGCCTTTTGTAGCATTAACAATTAAAACTTTATGATCAAGAACATGTGCTAGTTCAATAATCATCTCTTTTACAGCTTTACTAGGAACTGCAACTAAAATAATTTCAGCTTTATCAGTAACTTCTTTTAGGTCGATAGAGGCTAGAAGATTATTATTTAAAATACAATCTCCTAAAACTTTTCGATGAGTGTGATATCTGTTTAATTCATAAACGACATCTAGAGAACGAGAATAAGCCACGACTTCATTGCCATTTTCAGCAAGAATATTTCCTAAGGCTAATCCCCAAGCACCAGCACCTAAAATTCCAATTTTCATTTTCTTTTCCTCAATACCAGATTGATTGGAGACCCCACAAGTTCGAAAGAATCTCTAATTTTATTTTCTATATATCGTAAATAAGAGAAATGCATCCAAGTTGGTTCGTTAACAAATAAAGCAATTGTTATTGGTTTATTTCCAACTTGTTGAGCATAATAAATTCTTGCTCTACCACCATTAAATGAAGGTGTTTCATTCATGGCTTGCGCATCTTCAATAATTTTATTTAAGACTGAAGTTTGAATTCTAAATGTATACGATTCATAAACTTTGTCTATTAAAGTAAAAATTTGGCTTAATCTAACTTTAGTTACTGCACTTGTATAAAGAATTGGTGCGTAATCTAAAAATTTAAATTCAGTTCTAATCTTTTTTGTAAAATCGTTCATGGTGTCATTATCTTTTTTGATTAAATCATATTTATTTACAAGGATAATAATAGCTTTTTTGCTATCCATTGCGTATCCAACGACATGTTTATCTTGCTCAGTAATTCCGACACTAGCATCAATAACAAAAACCACAACATCGCTCTTATCAATAGCTCTTAAACTTCTTAATGCAGCATATTTATCGATGGCTTCGTAAATTTTTCCTCTTTTTTTAAGTCCAGCAGTATCAACCATAAAATAATCTTTACCATTTCTAGTAAAATGAGTATCAATTGCATCGCGTGTTGTACCTTCAATTGGAGAAACAATTGAGCGATCCTCGCTTAAAATAGCATTATATAAACTAGATTTTCCAACATTTGGTCTTCCAATCATGGCAAACGAAATACCATCATATTCTGCTTGTTTGTCTTCTTTTGGTAAATATTCGATTACTTTATCTAATAAATCACCAGTACCAATCCCATGAACGCCACTGACGGCGATAGGGTCGCCTAAACCAAGTGAATAAAATTCATAGATATTATCCATCATTTCTTTATTATCAATTTTATTCACGGCCAAAATTACAGGTTTTTTCGATTTAAAAAGCATGCTAGCAACCAATTTGTCATCATCATTAATACCAAGTTTTCCGTCAACTACAAAAATAATGACATCAGCTTCATCAATAGCGATTTGTGCTTGCATTCTTATTTCTTCTTGAAATGGTCGATTTTCAAGCTCGATTCCACCAGTATCAACAACTTTAAAATAACGAGTAAGCCAACAGGCCTCCCCATAAATTCTATCTCGTGTAACGCCACGAACTTCTTCAATTATCGACTTTCTTTCACCAATTATTCTATTAAATAATGTAGATTTTCCAACAGATGGAGATCCAACAATTGCTACGAGTCCTAACATGATTTTATGACCCCCTGTTCTTTTAATATAAGAAGCATTAAATCTAAAACTTCTTCAATAGTTAAATTTGTCGTGTTAATTTCAATGCTATCATCTGCTGGACGCAATGGGCAAAATTCACGATGAGAATCGATGTAATCTCTCTTTTCAAGATTAGCTAAACAATCTTCATATGTTGTAGGAATTCCTTTTTCAACATTTTCAATGCATCTTCTTTTTGCTCTTTCTTTAACATCAGCAACTTGGTAAAACTTCACATCAGCATTTGGTAAAACATATGTGCCGATATCTCTTCCGTCCATAATTACCGAATTATTTGCTGCCAATTGTCTTTGCAAATCAACCAAAAACAACCTAATTTCTTTGTAACTTGCAATATAACTAACATTATCAGCAACATTATTTCCACGAATACTTTCTTCAACATCTCTACCATTAAGTGTAACGTGATTTCTTTTATTAAAGCCAATTTCAATCTTGCCAATTAATTTATTACATTCAACTTCGTTTTCGCAATCAATTCCTTTTTCGATACAAGCGAGCGTAAAAGCGCGATACATCGCACCAGTATCAATATAAATATAGCCTAATCTAACAGCTAAAAGTTTGGCAATAGTGGATTTTCCACTAGCGCTTGGGCCATCGATTGCAATAGAGACATTTTTTTCTTCATTTTTCATAAATACGTTACCATTAAATACACAATTAAAACAGTTAATGCAGCAATTAAAATACCAACACCAATAAAATATAAGATAATTTTAATCTTTTTCGTTTGGCGGTATTGATTGTATACTGTATTTTCTTTTTTAATAGATTCCTTACATTGAGTAATGCTTTTTTTAGATTCAGACACCAATTCTTTTGTAGCAGGTTCTTTTTCGTTTCCAAAACCTTTCACATTAGTGTTTTTAATTTCATCGCGATATTCCTTGTATTTCTCGCTTCGTGTCAATTCCTTTTCATCACTCATGTTATTTATAATAACATAAGTAAGACTGTAAGGCATTACCCAATCATCAAAATTAACATTTTTTTAACCTATATTTCATAATTGAATTGATTATAAAAAATGCTATACTTAATATGATTTAAAAAGGAGAATAACTATGTCAGTTAAATTAAAAGTTGATTCTGATAGTTGCTTAGGCTGCGGACTTTGCTTTGGTTCATATCCAACAGCTTTCGGAGAAGATTCCGACGGAAAAGCCATTGTAATCGGCGAATTAGATGAAGCTACTGCTGAAGAAGCAATTGCTAATTGCCCAGCTGGTGCAATCACTAAATAGTTTTAAAACTAATAAAAACTCATCGATTATTTCGATGAGTTTTTCTTTTTCAAAAATATCTCAAGCGGCTTATAAGTTAGGAAAGTAACTAAGCCTACAATGCCATTTTTAATTAAATTAAATGGTAAAAGAAATTCATACATAATACGAGGATCTTTAGCAGTTTCGATTCGATTATCTAAAGCACTAAATAAATAACCAACCGTAACCATCGCTTCATCATAGGTTTTGGCTTGCGGATTAAAAAAGAAGCCATAAAGTGGGTAAATCGTATATAAACCAACGACAGAACTCATTATCAATTGAGATAAAGCTCCTACAGAAAAAGAAATAATAGCACCTTTTAAACTACGATGTTTTTTATATATAAAAGCTGCTGGTAAAATAAAGGCACTGCTATATAAAACATCGGTTAATACACCAATTCCACCAGTTTCTGGAATATCTTGAATTAATTTTATTAACCCTTTAAGAATAATAATTGCAAAAGAGACTCCTGGACCGTAAGCGTAACCTGCGATCAAAATTGGTATTTCATCAAAATGAATTTTTAAAAAACTTGGTGTAAAAGGTAAAGCAAACTGTAAATACGGAATACAATACAAAATAACTGCTAGCGATCCGAAAATCGCTACTCGACTAATAAAATCAATAAATCTTTTTGTTTTCATAAAAAAAGGACCTCACAATTACTTCAGGTCCAAAAATAGCACTTCTTTCATCTAGACTTTACTATTGCCGTTAGAATTTCACTAACTCAATCATTAAGATTCGTGGGGTATACCACCAGTATGGAATTTCACCATGCCCTGAAGTAAATATACTATAACACAATTTTCTTTTTCTTAATAAGCTTTTGAATTCTTTTGTCAGCTTTTTTATATTCTTCGATAGAATCAAAGCGAAGTATAATTTGGTTATTTTGAGAAATATAATGGGGATTGGCTATGTATTTTGCTTCATCATCAAGATTTTCATAATCATGAACATAACGTTCAGTGTCTCTTACGCTCATCTTATTTTGTTTAATTAATTCATAAATTTTTAACGATTCTTCTTGAGGCAAACGAGAGATAGTTCTAGCATGTCCATAACTAATTTTTCCTAAACTTAAATCATCCAAAATTGATTGAGGTAAATTTAATAATTTAACAATATTAGAAACCTGACTGATAGATTGTTTTAATAACTCAGCCAAATCTTTCTTTTTGTAACCGTATTTTTTACATAAATTTTGACAAATGATAGCTTCTTTATAAATATTACAATTTTTATGCTCTCTTTCATCAGCTAGCATTAACAAATAAGCTTCTTCTTCGTCCATAGTTGTTACAATGCAAGGAATAGTTTCTTTGTTTAAATTTTTGCAGCAAACATACTTTTTAAAACCTAATACTACTTCAAATTTGTCTTTAACAATACGAACTATAAGAGGTGAAAATATACCACTTTCTTGAATAGATTTACAAGTTTCTTCAATTTGAAGTGGATCAATTTTGACTTTTTTTAAAGAAGGGTTTTCAACAATATCCCTTGTATTTACTATCTTAATTTTATCTTTTGAGTAATTTTTCTCAATATTTGTAACGACATCCGACTTAGAGAATCTCTTAATTAAAGTTTTAAGATTTCTCTTAATAATTCTAGATTCTTCTGTCATTATCAATTACCTCTTTAGCTAATTGTAAATAAGCTAAACTACCTGCGCTAGTAGGTCTATATAGCAAAGCAGGAATTCCTCTTGCTGTTGCTTCGCTTAACGAAATATTACGTGGAATCTCCACATTGAACGTGCTTTCTCTAAATAAGCCCCTAACTTGTTCTGCAACTTCAACACCTAAACGGCTTCGAGGTTCAAACATAGTTAATAAGAACCCTTCGATCGATAGTTTTTTATTGTAATCATCTTGAACTTTTGAAATCGTAACTAATATTTGCGCTAATCCTTCCATTGCAAAATATTCGCATTGTACAGGAACTAAAACGCTATCAGCAGCTGTTAAAGCATTCAAACAAAGTATACCTAAAGAAGGTGGACAATCTACCAAAACGTAGTCATATTGTTTTTTAATATTACTTACTACATTTTTTAAAACTGAAAAAGGATTTAAGCTTTTTTGATTAATTTCGCTTTCTAAATTGGATAATTTAAGATTAGAAGGTATTAAATCTAAATTCTTCATTGAAGTATGACGAATGACTTTATTGATATCGACATCAAGAATCAATGCGTCAAAAATATTCCTATTTATCAAAGAAATATCAACTCCAAGTCCACGACTAGAATTTCCTTGAGGATCAAGATCAATTACTAAAACGGACTTATGCATAATTTCAAGTCCAGCAGCAAGATTTATGGTAGTTATTGTTTTTCCAACTCCACCTTTTTGGTTAGCTATTGCAATTACTTTCATTTATAAAGGTCTCTTTTTTATTAAAGCAAAGGAACGTGGAAACTTTCCACATGTGCCTTTATCTTTATTTACTATTATATTAAATCTTTTCTCTTTTGAAAGGGGTAAAGTAAATTCTTTTACTTCAAGTAAACTCGCATTCAAAGTTTTAAAGGCGCTTTCGCTAGCTTTAATCTCTTCTTTATACTTAATAGATTTATAAGAAATCATCTTTCCGTTAATCCTTAAAAAAGGAATAGATAATTCAAGCAAAGCAGGCAAAAACGAAACCGCTCTTGAAACAGTAAAATCGAAAAAGTCCCTGTAAAGACCCCCTAATTCTTCTGCTCGAGAACAAATTACCTTAACATTAATAAGCCCTAAAGTTTTAGCAACCGACTCAACAAAATCGCATTTTTTTCTTGTCGAATCAATCAAAACAAAAGAAGTATTTGGTAGCATAATGGCTAAAGGGATTCCAGGAAAACCTCCACCAGTTCCTAAGTCCATAATTTTCTTATTTGTATAATCAAAATAATCTAAAATAGCTAAAGAATCAAAAAGATGTTTTTCAATAAATTCCTCATCATCAACAATCGATGTTAAATTCATTTTTTTATTTTCATCTAACACCATTTTTTTAAATTGCATTAATTTTTCGTTACTTTTAATTTCTTCTATCGTTATCATAAAGCCTTTACTTTCTTAAGATTCATAACTAGTATAGCAATATCACTAGGATTTACGCCACTAATTCTACTAGCTTGTCCAATACTTATAGGTTTTACTTTTGTTAATTTTTGTCTAGCTTCAATAGCTAATCCATCCATACCCATATAATCTATGTCATCTCTTAATTTAATTTCTTCAAGTTTTCTAAATTTAACAGTTTCTTTTCTTTCAGCATCAATATAACCTTCATATTTAACCATTATTTCTAGTTCTTCTTCGCCCATTTTTGAAAGAATCAAATTATTTGGAAGTTCAATATAATTTTTTAAAGCAGAAAAAGTCATACCATTGCGCTTTAGTAAATCACGCGCACTGACTCCACTAGTCAATTTTTCAAACCCAATTGTTGGTAAATAATCATTAATTTTACTTGTTTCACCAAGATGGATTTTACCTAAAAGTTTATTTATTTCTAAAATTGTGTTCTTTTTTTCTAAAAATTCCTGATATCTCTCTTCTTTAATCAAACCTACTTCGTGTCCTATTTCAAGAAGTCTCATATCAGCATTGTCGCTTCTAAGTAAGAGACGATATTCAGCTCTACTAGATAATAATCTATAAGGCTCTTTTGTTCCTTTAGTTACTAAATCATCGATCATTACACCAATATATGCTTGATCACGCTTTAAAACTAATGGTGGTTTTTTATCAATCCTTAAACAAGCGTTGATGCCAGCCATTAAACCTAAAGCCGCCGCTTCTTCATAACCGCTAGTTCCGCATATTTGACCACTGATATATAAACCATTATATTTTTTAATCATTAAGCTACTATCAAATTCAAATTGGTCAATAGCATCATACTCAATTGCATAAGCATATTTTAATATTTTTGCATTCTCCAATCCTGGTAAAGAGTGAACCATTTTATCTTGAATATTTGTAGGCATACTTGTCGAAAACCCCTGCAAATATATACTATTTGTGTCGTAGGACTCAGGCTCTAAAAACAATTGATGTCTTGGTTTATCAGAAAAACGCACCACTTTATCTTCGATCGAAGGACAATAACGTGGACCAATTCCTTTTACTAAGCCACTATACATAGCAGATTCCAAAAGATTATCTCGAATAATCTCTAAAGTCGAAGGGGTTGTATAAATTAACCAACACGGAATTTGATCTTTGATGGGAATAAATTTTGTAGTTGTGTAACTTAATCCTTGATCATCAATATTTCCGTATTGAATTTCTCCTTTAGAAAAATCAATAGATTCTTTCGCAATACGTTGTGGCGTTCCAGTCTTTAATCTTTGAAGTGGAATGCCCATCTTATCTTTTAAATAATCACTCAAACCAATACTAGGATTTTCTCCGTCTGGACCGCCACTTTTTTTAGTATGTCCGACAAGAATTGCCCCGTTCATATAGGTTCCAGTAGCTAAAATAACTGCTTTTGAAGTAATTGCGTTTTCATCACCCAAAACAACACCAAAAACGGTGTTTTCATTATGAAGTAAAGCTTTTACTTCACCTTCTAAAACAGTTAAATTCTCTGTATTTAATAACTTATCTTGAACAAAATGCGGATATCTTTT
>Ga0172378_10005865_pt1 | contig 11469 bp, 9 predicted proteins | sample GrowelOW332metaG_FD_119755 | JGI IMG/M metagenome (GOLD analysis project Ga0172378, IMG submission 119755) | Groundwater microbial communities from an aquifer near a municipal landfill in Southern Ontario, Canada - Pumphouse #3_1 metaG | ecosystem: Environmental > Aquatic > Deep subsurface >... | reverse complement strand
TTATGGAATTCTTTTTATGGGAGACGCTACGATAGAAGAGGAAAAGATACTTCTTGATACATATAATTTAGATAATGTGGATATACTAAAAGTAGGTCATCATGGTTCTAAGTATAGTACAGGCGACAATTTTATTAGTAAAATAAATCCTAGTTATGCTTTAATATCTGTATCAAAAAGCAATTATTATGGGCATCCATCAGATAGGGTTATAAGTTTGTTAGATAAGTGTGATACTGCAAAGTATCAAACAAGTATAGATGGTAGTGTAAAGATAATATTTAATGATAAATTAAGTATCTATACTTGTCTTAACGGGTCGCTAAGCGATTAGCGTTTAATATAGATGAGAGTGTTAAGCACTCTCTTTTTTGTCGCTTTTTGTTGAATAAAAAAATACTCTTTGATATAATGGTAATAATAGATAGGAGCAAAGTATGAAAAGGGAAGACGAAGATATAGAAATATTGTCATTTGATGATTTTGAAGATGAGTTTATGCTTAATGATGAAATTCCTACTCCAGCAGCAAGCGAAGAACCAATAATAATTCCTGATGATGTAGTAGATACACAGGAAGAAAAAGATATAATAGATGAAGTAGAATTAGATGAACTTATTAAAGAAGTTGCTAAAGAAGAACCTATTTCAAAAAAGAAAAAATTTAAAATTGCAAAAAAACAAAAGAAAGATAAAAAAGATAAAAAATCACAACAACAAGATTTAACTGAAGATGGTGAACCTATAGAAACAAGGACTGGAAAAAGAAACAAAGAGAGAAAAGCAGTAAGTAAAAAAGTTTTCTGGATTCAAACTATTTTTTGTACTCTTAGTATTATCTTTATATTAGGATGCTGTGTTTATTATGGAAGTAGAATGATTAAATTCTACAAGATATATAATCCAAAAACAGAAAATGGTGAAGAAGTAAAACTATTAGGTAGTTCTATTACTTCAGATGCTGAACTTGCAACCGAGGGTGATGGTTTGTATCGTGTCAGTGGTTCTTATATATATAAGGGTGCTGAAGTAGACAATTATATAGAATTTAATAATGCATTATGGAGAATTATTAAAATAAATAGTGATGGTTCTGTAGAAATGGCAACAGATTCTTATATTAATGCTCTAGATTGGAATACAAAAATAACAGATTATACAAATTCAGATATAAGAGCATATTTAAATGATGTATATTTTAATACACTAAATAAAGATATGCTTACTAATGTCTCATATTGTACTGATCTAGTAAAAGATTTAGCTAGTGTAACATGTAATTCTAGCAATTCGCAAGATTATGTTAGACTACTTGGAATTACTGAATTTTTAAATAGTGAAGAAAAGGGTTCAACATTCTTAGCTGATAGCAATAATAATATATGGTTATATAATAGTAATGAAAAGTCAGTATGGCATACTAATGGTAGTAGTTTAGGTACTAGTAAAGCTGATAGTGGATACTTAGTAAAAGCAGTAGTGCATGTTAAAAATAGTACACAGTTATTAAGCGGAACGGGTAAAAAAGACGATCCTTATGTAATTGAAAAAGAAACTAATAAAGTAGAAATAGGAAACTATGTTAAATTAGGTGAAGATAACTGGGTAGTATACGAGGTTAATAAAGATAATATTAAACTAGCTTTAAGTGGTGTATTAAGTACTACTTATAGATATTCTACTAGTGATAATGCATTTAATATAGAAAGTTCTAATAGTTTAGCTGAGTATTTAAATACAATGTATTTAGATAGTTTATCTTATAAAAACTTAATATTAGATACAAAATGGTATAACGGCTCATATACAAGTTATAAAGATGTAACAAAAAGTACAGTAACTAGTAAAGTAGGCTTATTAAATGTTAGTGATGTTAAAACAAACAATATAAATACATCTGATAACTATTTTATTATTACTCCAGGTGATACATATTATGAATATACGGTTGGTTCTACTTTAAGACAATCTAAAATAACAATATCTAGAAGTATAAAACCAGCTATAAGTATAAGTCTTACTAATATAGGAAGTGGTAAGGGAACAGCAAAAGACCCTTATATATTGGAGGGATAACATGAAAAAATTAACAATTACAATGATTATCCTAGATATATTAGTTGCAATATGTTTTATAGTAACTTATTGCATTCCTGCTGTTAGAAATACAGTAATAGCTACAGCTCTAAGTACTAAAACGCATCAGTGGCTAGCATATACTTTCTATAGTGAAGAGCAAATTAATTATGTTCTTTCACTAGATAGTTATATTCCTATTACTGATGAAGTTGATTTAGATGCAATAGTTATTGATACATCAGAAAAAGATAGTTATGATAATGAATATGATGAACAAATATTAACACGTGAAGCTGGTAATGAAGATTACAAGTTAATAGATGTTAAAGTTGGTGGATACGATGCTCATTTAGTAGCAATATATGATCCATCAAAAGTTGAATTAATTCATTCTAAAACATTTAATACTGGTTCTGGTCAAGAACAAGTTATTACAATGTGTAATCGTTTAGGTGGACTTGTTTGTATAAACGGTGGCGGATTTGTTGATTATGGAACAGGATCTGACATACCTATGGGATATATAATTAAAGATGGTAAAGTTATTTGGTCAGATAGTGAAGCAGCAGGTAATTTAATTGGTTTTACTTATGATAATAAACTATTACTAACAAATTCTACAGGTACAGCAGCCATTGCAAAAGGTATGCGTGATGCCCTTGAGTTTGGTCCATTTTTAATCGTAAATGGCAAGTCAATTAAATACACTAACTCTGATTCAGCAGGTGGATATTCAAGAGCTGCTAGAGTTTCTATAGCACAAAGAAAAGATGGTGTTGTTCTATTCTTAGTAACTGAAGGAACACATGCAAATGGTCCTAATTTAGGTGAAGTAATTGATGTACTTGAAAAATATGGTGCATATAATGCAGCTAATCTTGACGGTGGAACATCATCTCAATTAGTTATAGATGGCAAATTAATAAATAATCCAAAAAATATTTATGGTCAGTCAGTTTATAACGGACGTTATGTAGTATCTGGTTTTGGTCTTATTGGATAACGAAAAAGAATATAGATTTCTTTGTCAAATAGTGTTGCCAAAGCCAAAAACTAATGATAACTGAATTTATAAATAGAAGGTCAAAATAATTATTTTGATCTTTTATTATGCAATTTTATATAGGTCTGTAATATACTTAATTAGATTGTTAGTTCCTTCAATTAATCCGTTATTATAATCATATTTTAATGAATTAATTATATAATTTTTAAATTTATTATATGTTTTTAACGTAGTTTTCATATAATCTGAAATATTGGTGTGATTAGAAGAAATAATTAAAAGAAGTGTTTTGAAAATAATGTTGTGAAGAATTAGAAAATATGATACAATTTTATTGTTAGAATATTGTTGTTTAAAGAGTACAAGAAATAAATGAAAAGGGAGAAAAATGAAAAAGGTAATAAAGAAAATTATCGGTCTTACAACAACGCTTGCTATAAGTTTTATCTTTGTATTAAGTGTATATGCTTTATCAGGTAGTTCAGCATCTAGATCATGGTATATTAACACAAATGTAACTCTTACTAGTTCTGGTAGTATGACAAAAAGTTATAAAACAACAATTACAGCGACTAATGGATCTGGATCAAATAGTATGGAAACTAAAATCAGATTGGCTGTTCTTTGGTATTATAACGATTATGCATCTAATTATAGTACAATATCAGCTGCTGGTACTTACAATACATATTGGACAGCAAACAGCAACAATAAGACCCAATTTTATTGGGAAAAATATGGTGGTAGTGGTACTTTAACTGCTTCTACAAGTTATACAGATATATAAAATAAATAAGTAATAGTATTCTTTCGTAGTAGGATCAATATTGTGTACTCTCAATGTTTTTCTTTTTTTTTGGTTTAATTACAGTGGATTGAATAATACCATTTTTCTTAATAATACAGAACTTATTAGTTGCAAAGATTTTTATAAAGAAATGTAATAACATAGTATTTATATTAGTTATTTTATTGATATCTAAATTTGTTGCTCTTTTTATAAAATAAAAAGTATAGAATCACAAAAAAATGAAGAAGAAAATAAATAAAATTGATTAAACTACTATAATCAAAATCAAAGTAAAAAGTCTTATAAAATAAGAAATTTAAAATAATCTAAAATTTAAAAAACTAAATATAAAGTCCCCATGTGGCGTAGAAAGACGTCGCTTTTTTTATATAAATTTGATTTTGTTTAATAATAAATATTAAGTTTTAATAAAAAAATCAGTTGTTTTATAGTTTGAAAAGTTATAAATAAAATACCATTTTATTGTAATTATTTAAAAATGATGTTAAAATTGCATTGTAGTATGTAGTAAAGAATAAGGAAATTTAGAGGAGTTAATTATGGCTAAAGAAAAAGATTTAAGAAAAGAACAGAGAATAATGAAACTTGAAAACATATGCAAAGATTATACAATAAAAACAAATAAGGAAATCAAAACTATAAATGCATTAAAAGATATTAGTGTTGAATTTTATAGTAATCATTTTTATGCTATTAAAGGGCACAGTGGTAGTGGAAAATCAACATTGATTAATATATTAGGTTTAATGGATAAATTTGATAGTGGCAAGTATGAAATATATGGTGTTTCAACATCAAAATTTAGCGATATAGAATTATCGACTTTAAGAATGAAAAATATTGGATTTATTTTTCAAGGATTTAATTTAAATTCCACTTTAAAAGCATATGAAAATGTTATTATGCCAATGTTAATTAATAAAGAGATTAATCCAAAGGATAGAAAAAGTAAAGCAATTGCATTATTAAACAGTGTTGGGCTAGGTGCAAGAATTGATCATTTTCCCAAAGAACTATCTGGAGGTGAACAGCAAAGAGTTGCAATTGCTAGAGCACTTGCAAATAATCCTCATATAATTTTAGCGGATGAGCCAACAGGTAATTTGGATGCTAAAACTGAAAAAGAAATCTTTACTACTTTAAAGAATTTATCTCAAAATGGAAAATGTGTAATTGTTGTTAGTCATAGCAATCATGTTAGTGATTTTGCCGATGCAATATATGAAATCATTGATGGTAAAATCATCGGTGATGTAAAATGAATATAAAGGATTACTTTAATATAGCAGCCAAAAATATTGTTAGAGGCGATAAGAATAAATTTTATATTATTATTATTGTCATACTTGCAGTGTTAACATTAGGAATACAAATTTTTAGAATTAATTTTAATAATTTTTTGGAAGCAAGCTATACAAAAAATATTGGATTTAGAAGTTTAGTTCTTAAACCGAAACCAGAGTTGAAAGATTTAGGCAAGAGTGAATTATTAGGTATTGATCATGTTGATGATGTTTATAGCTCTGCATATGGTTTTAAAGGTGGATATACAGATTTTAAAAATGATAACCTAAATGGTTATGTAGAATTATTATATGGTTCAATAAAAACATTACCCGCTATTATTAAAGGTAGAACTTTTAAGGAAAAAGAAAGAAATGTTGCTATTTGTCCTATCAATTTTTATCCAGATGACTCAGTTTATAGTTTAAATATAAAAGATAAATATATAATTGATGGAAATAAACTATTGAGTAAATCATTTACTATAAAATATTTGAATTATGTTTCAAAAAATGATGAAAGTTCGGAAAATTCGGAACAAGAAGAATTAACAAAAAGTTTTGAAATTGTTGGATTATATAACAATGAGCAGACTATTAACTTTAATAATCAATGCTTCATTCCTGCTATAGATATAATTGAAATGATTGATGGAAAATCTAAACAAACGGTTAAAGAAAATAATGATTCGTATTGGTCTTTTACTGTTATAGTAGATAATTTGAATAATATAGACAAAGTAATAAGAAAAGCAAAAAACTTGGGATATGAAAGGATAAGAGTACAAAATCAAATTGATGTTAAATTAGTTAACACCGTTGAAATAGCTTGTACTTTAGTATTAGTCGTCGTCCTTTTTGCTGTTATTTTATTAACATCATCGTATATAAAAAAGAAAATATTAAATGAAACAAAAATTATAGGTATATTAAGGGCTTGCGGATATAGAAGCACAAATACGACAATAATGTATTTATGCGAAACATTTTTTATACACTTGTTTTCCTTTATAATTGGATTCATACTTTTTTTAATAATATATATTATAGCAAAAATTAAATTCTTTGATAAATTTGCCTACATTGGTATAGATATTTCGATAAATTGGGTTGCTGTGCTTATTTCTATTATAATAATAATATTAATACCATCTATAATAACAATATATTATATTTCGCAACGCAATCGTTTAAATATTGTTAAATTAATAGGAGATGATGAATAGATATGATATTATTAAAAGGATTTTTTAGAAAAAAATCAACCAAAATATATTTAGGCTTATTTGGTATTTTGCTAATTTGTATTACTATATTATTCTCGTTTATAAATTATTTTAATAAATTATCAAATGCCCTTTTTAGTAAGAGTGCTTATATAGTTGTTGCCAGTAAAATTGATTATTTCGATTTGTTAAACAAGCAAAAAAGTGTTACTGCAATTGAAAGAGCACTGTTATTTAACCCGGATTATTCATATGATGTTTTAGGTCGGGAAGGCTATGTATCACGTGATTCTAGTGGAAAGTTAATTGATTCTAGAAAAAGCGAAGAAAATTTAAGAATAAATTGGGAAGATTTTTTTGTTGGTGGTGCAGGTGAATTAAATGAATCTATATTTGTATTTCCTAGTGCCAAATTAATTGATGATCAAATCGTTTTGGGACTTAATTCTGAAAAAATGCAATCAACAGATTATTATAAAGATGTTAATGATATAATTTCTGATATAACAGGACAAAAAATAGGATTTAAAATCAACAAAAACAAAGAGGAATTTACAATTGATGCTGTATATGAAAATTATTTTTCTGAAGTAATGATATCTGAAAATCGTTTTAAAGACTTATTAACTAATGACCTATATGTTTACAGAGTAACGATTAATAATTACAAAAAAGCTGTAGCATTATATGAAAAATTAAGCAAGTTAGAAGGGAAAAACAGTGATTCTTTTATTTCAATAAATCAACAAGAGCCTCAACTTGTAGAGGGAGAACTTGGATCATCAGCATTAGAACAATTAATAACTGCATTAACTTATGTGAGTTATCTTGTACTTTTTGCTTTTTCACTAATTTTTTTGATTATCATGAGAAATATTATAAAAGATGAAAGTAAAAACAATAACATTGAAAGATTACTAGGATTTAATAAAAGACAAGTAAGAAAATATTTGTTTCTAAAAATAGGTGTATTAATCATTTCAACTTGTGTTTTTTCAAGTATTATATCTATTTTTTTAAATATTATCATCAATAATAAATTAAAATTCAAATTAATTGTTTTTGATAAATTTTTACTATTAACAATATTTGGAATTTTAATTTTTAGTTCTTTATTATCTTGCTTACTTTTTAAAAACAAAACAGAGAAATATATTATATAGTTGTAAATGTTTTGAAGTTTTAGATTTTTGTCAAATAGTGTTGATAAAGTCAAAAATTATTGATAAATGAATTTATAAATAAAAGGTCAAAAAAATTATTTTGATCTTTTATTATTGAATTAATATAGATTATTTTCTATATTCTTTTTTAGTTACCAAGTATATAAATATTAACGCCATATTTATTTTCTTCATTGTCATAAAATAAATCATTTCTAATTGGAAAATAAGTAAGGTACCCAAATACAATATAGGTGGCAACAATTAAAATCAAACTGATAAAATTTATATATCTAATTTTCTTTGTTTTAAGTATTAAAAAGCTAAAATATTCAACTATGCTAATTGTTATAAACATTATAGTTAAAGTTATTATCATATTATGACCGATTGTATAATGAAAAGGTAAGTAAAAAATTAAATAAATAGGAATTGAAATAATACCAGAAAAAAAACTTGAAAAGATAAAATTGTGGTATAATATTTTAAATTTTTGGAATATTGCATACTCAATAAAACTCCAAATAATAAAACACGTAAATAGCATTTTCATGTGTTCCCAAATACTTTCATTTACAGGAAAGAATATAGTGAAAATGTTATTTGGAAATTTTTCATATATAAAGTGAACAGGAAAAGCAAGTAAAAATATTCCTATTACACTTATTATTTTAATTTTTTTTAAATTCATAAAACCTCTTTTCTTACTAATATTATGTAGAAATGTTACATTTTTATTAAAAAAACTAAAAATTAGTAAGAAAAAAAAGGATATCGCTAAGCAATCAAGTATATTATATGTGTAGGGAGTTGATATTATGAATAATGTTAGTCAAGAACTATTAAATGAAATTCGTAATAGTGTTGATATAGTTGATATTGTATCTAGCTATATTAGCCTAACTCCACGAGGAAAGAACTATTTTGGTATATGTCCATTTCATGATGATAATAGACCAAGTATGAGTGTGTCAAAAGATAAACAAATATATAAATGTTTTTCTTGCGGTGCAACAGGAAATGTATTTAAATTTTTAATGGATTATGAAAATATTTCTTTCATCGAAGCAGTAAAAAAATGTGCAGATTTAGCAAATATTAAATTAGATGTAAAAGTAGCTGATCATCACTTTGCTGATGAAAAACATAAAGTATTATATGATATATATGATAATAGCAATAAATTTTATCAGAATATGATTAATACAACTGAGGGTAAAGAAGCTAAAGAATACTTACATAAACGAGAAATAGATGATGATCTTATTAAAGAGTTTAAATTAGGATTATCACTTAAAGATAGAACTTTATTAACGCAGTTTTTAACAAAAAAGAATTTTACTAAAAATGATTTATTAAAAAGTGGTTTATTAATTGAAAATAGTTACGGTATTAGCGATATTTATTGCAATCGTATTATGTTTCCAATTGAAGATTTAAATGGTAGGGTAGTGGGATTCAGCGGTCGTATTTATAATACTACTGATAATTCAAAATATATTAATACCAAAGAAACTGAAATATTTAAGAAAAGTGAAATATTATATAATTATATAAAAGCTAAGGATGATGCACGTAATAAAGGTTTTGTAATTGTTATGGAAGGTTTTACTGCTGTAATGCGAGCATATCAAATTGGTATCAAAAATGTAGTAGCAACAATGGGGACAGCACTTACAAAAGAAAATGCTATGACAATTAAGAAGATGTCAAAAGATGTATATTTATGTTTTGATGGCGATGCAGCTGGAGCAAAAGCAACTATGGCAGCTATTGAAGAATTTAGTAAAATAGGAGTTATTCCTAAAATTATTAGATTAGAAGATAAACTAGATCCAGATGATTATATAAGACAAAAAGGAAAAGATAGTTTTTTAAATAAACTAGACAATCCAATTAATGTAATGGATTTTAAATTATCTTATTTAAAACAAAATAAAGATATAACAAAATCGGAAGAGTTGGCATCTTATGTTAACGACGTAGTAAACGAGCTATCTAAGATTAATGATGAAGTACTTAGAGAAATAACACTAAAAAAATTGAGTTTCGAATCAAATCTCAATATAGATTTTTTAAGGGAAAGAATTAATTCTATCTCTATATCTCATGAAGAAAAACAAGTAGAATTACCCAAAAAAGAAATAATTAGATTAAATAAATATGAAAAAGCTGAAAAATATTTAGTATATTATATGTTACTTTCTAAAGAGGTAATTAAAATATATGATCATAAAATAAGTTTTATTTCTAACACAGATTTAAGATTGCTAGCAAAAGAAATAAGTGCTTATTATCATAAATATGGTGATATTACACTTGCAGATTTTTTAAGCTATATTGTAACTTATGATGATTTAAATAAAACTGTAACAGAAATATTAAATTTAAATTTAAAAGAAGAAATAGATTTAAATGTAATAAATGATTACGTAGATACTATTAGAGAGAATTTGGTTAATATGCAAATTGCTAAACTAAACAAAAGAATTAACGAAGAAACAGACTCTAAAAAACAAGTGGAATTAGCGGAGCAAATATGTGAGTTAAGAAAACAAGAAAACGATTTATAGTAAGGGGAATAGTTATGAATGAAATAAAAGGTTTTGAAGATAGAAAAGAAGAGTTAGTCAAGTTAGGTAAAGAAAGCGGCGTAATTACTTATGAGCAATTAGCAACGGCGCTAAAAGGATTAGAATTAGATAGTGATTCACTTGATGATTTATATAATACTTTTGGTGAAAATAATATTGCTATAGTTTCTGAAGATGATAGTAATGACGATAGCGATGAAGAAAAAGCAATATTATCAGATGATATTTTAACAAAAGATTTAAATATAAATGATCCAGTTAGAATGTACTTAAAAGAAATTGGACAAATTAAACTTTTAACAATGGATGAGGAATTAGGTCTTGCTGATCGTATTGCAGCAGGTGATGATACAGCTAAGACAGTTCTTGCTGAAGCAAATTTACGTTTAGTTGTTAGTATTGCCAAGAGATATGTAGGTCGTGGAATGTTATTCTTAGACCTTATTCAAGAAGGTAATATTGGTTTAATGAAGTCAGTAGAAAAATTTGATGTTACTAAAGGATATAAATTTAGTACTTACGCTACTTGGTGGATTAGACAAGCTATAACAAGGGCTATAGCAGATCAAGCTAGAACTATACGTGTTCCTGTTCATATGGTAGAAACAATTAATAAATTAGCACGTATTCAAAGACAATTAACACTAGAACTTAACAGAGAACCATCAGAAGATGAATTGGCTGGTAAGATGGGTATTACAGTAGATAAAATTCGCGAAATATATAAGATTAGTCAAGAACCAGTTAGTTTGGAAACTCCAATAGGTGAGGAAGATGATTCACATCTAGGAGACTTTGTTCCCGATGAGAGAAACATGAGTCCAGAAGATTATGCAACTAATGAAATGCTTAAAGATGAAATATCTGAAGTACTTCTTACATTAACTGAAAGAGAAGAAAAAGTAATAAGACTAAGATTTGGTCTTGAAGATGGTAAATCTCGTACACTTGAAGAAGTTGGTCAAATGTTTGGTGTAACTCGTGAGAGAATTCGTCAAATAGAGGCTAAAGCTCTTAGAAAACTTCGCCATCCTTCACGCTCAAGAAAATTAAAAGACTATATGGTTGAATAATATGTTTTCAAAAAGATTAATAGAAATAGCTTCTTTAATTCCAGTTAGAGCACACGTTGTTGATGTCGGCTGTGATCATGGATTACTTGATATATATTTAACTATAAATCGCCGATGCCACTGTATTGCTTCAGATATAAGTGAAACTTGTTTAGAAAAAGCAAGAGAAAATATAGAAAAATTTAGACTTGAAGATGATATAGTTTTAGTTAAGTCGGATGGCTTAAAAAACATA
>Ga0172378_10005862_pt1 | contig 11472 bp, 20 predicted proteins | sample GrowelOW332metaG_FD_119755 | JGI IMG/M metagenome (GOLD analysis project Ga0172378, IMG submission 119755) | Groundwater microbial communities from an aquifer near a municipal landfill in Southern Ontario, Canada - Pumphouse #3_1 metaG | ecosystem: Environmental > Aquatic > Deep subsurface >... | reverse complement strand
CTTCCTGGAACTGCGAAAATGTCGTCCTGGAAACATCGCCCTTTTCTACAAGCTTGAGGAACAGGCCAATTGCGGCCCTCCGGTTCGATGCCTGCCTGTTTCCGAGCATCTTTTCTATCTCAGGTTTCCAGTATTTTTGGTCAAGCCTCGCAGTGTTCTCTACTTGTTGCCAGGTGGTCTCTACAATCGAGCCCGAATAGTTCAATATAAGATTCCCCGCTTCCTCCCTATATCGAATCTGTGGATGTTTTGGGATATCCGTCCAGTAGACTTTAGGACCTTTCTTAGATTTCGTTTCGTGCCTTATAGGCACCTTTTCAGAATTATCCTGGATGCCCACCGGAGGGACAACTCTTCCTTTTTGAATCGCTGTGACAAAACAGTTCACAGTAGTAGCCGAAGCAGTGTTTCCGGAAATTTTCAATTTTTCAAGAAGCACGTCCCTGGCCTTTTTACACTCCTCGATAGGCAGCCTGGAGAATTCTACCATCTGCTTCCAGGAAGTTTCTACTGCACTGCTCCCTGAATACTTGATGAAAAGATTATCGCCGTCCTCATAGTATCTGAGGTCCTTGTATCCAGGGACCCGGATCCAGTCCGGGCGCTCGACCATCGTTCCTTTGAACACAAATGGTTTCTGAGCAGGATCCAGTCCGGCAATTGCTGGATCGACGACTCCTTTCTTGACGAGTTCCGCTGTCTGTTCTCTGTTCAGGCCGTAATAGACTGGTTCACTGGACAACGTCAACGCAACTGCGATCCTTTCAAGAGCTGCCTGCAGGGCCGGTGATACGGTCACATGGACATCCAGGCGAATAGAAAAATTAATATCAGGAAGAGTAATACTCCTTGTTTGAGTGGAGTTCTGTCCCCCAGTTGCACTTGTGGTAAGTTCTTCACTCACTTTAATACCCCCTTCTTAATGCTCAACGGTCGCACCCCACGAGGGTGTGTGGATTGAAATCCAGTTAGCAGGCAATCAAGAATCTTAATCAGGGTGATATCATCCATTGCCTTTGGTTGTTCGATATTTTCTAAAGCAGCAGGCGTGGTTTCTTCAACGCCCTTGTTTTTTACAGGGCGATTTTCAGAGATATTAAAGGGACTGAATTCAATTCCGGATTCTTTACATGCCGTTTCGAACTTTTTAGCCAGGGTCAGTGGGTCTTTAGCATTAGTATACGGTACACTGGGGGAGCTAACCGGGTATGTGGTGGTTTCTACTCCATCATTGAATCGTATTACCCACGGGGCTTTTACGCTGGCGAGCAGCGAATACCCCTTTCCTAATGGCATCCCTAAAACCGCAGGGTCTTCGGTATCGAGGAGGTTGTATTCCTTCCTGAATTCAAGAAGGATGTCCATTTTCAGGGCGTCGTCTGAGGTCATACCTGTGCCTCCGCTCTTCTCCGTCTTTCGTCGCGGTAAGCATCTTCTTCGGCAATCCTTTCTTTCACGTCCATTATCGCTTTAGCTGCTTCTTTGTCCTGGAAGAAGACATCGAGAGTTGCCTGCGGGTCTTTGATCTCAAGCTCAAGCTCTCGCCCAGGGATCAAAGGAATAATATACGAAAGGTCCCTTTCGGTCTCTGCTTCGAAGGAAAGGACGCACTGCACCCCATGATAGTATCCTCGGAAAGTTGCTTTGAACTTCGAAGGCTTCCCGACAGTATCATTCATCGTTTTCTTCTCAAGCTCGATTGACATTTCCCTGCCTCCTGGTCTCCATCTTCTCAGTTCTCACACAATCAACACACATCGGTCTGATCTCATTCTCCAGAGCGAGCACACCGCAGCCGCACCTGGCACATGTAGCTTTTTTATAAGTCATTTTTTCTCACCAATTTTCAAAACAATAGACGGTTTTCCTTCGCTCTCGCTCCGGAACTGTTCAATAGCAGGATGCTCAATGGCGTACCCGAGAAGAGCACCATCGTTCCACTTGACAGACTTCGCGCCTTTCCTGTAGATGGCCTGCCCAAAAATGCACTGGAAAGTTTTCTCTCTCCCGAAGATCTCCTTCCGGATGATCTCTTCGTGCTCATGGATGGCCTCCAGATACGGCTCTGCGATGTTGTCACGAGTCTCCTGAAGAATAGAAATTTCCTTGTCGAGTTCTTCGACTTCGCCAGCCAGATCCTGCCGGAGCTGAATGATAGCCTCGAACTCTGCGCTGAGGTCCACGGTCCTGGAGTCCTCCGCCATGAGCCTGTCAACCATTTGCGTGTTGAATCCGCTCATGCCTTCACTCTCCTATTATAGACCGTCTCAACCAGCCCACCGGGCCGACAGATTGAAAAAGAAGTAACACCTGATTCAATGCAGTGGAATGTCAATCGTGCTGGCATCACAATTGGCATGAATCCTACAATCAGCAGGTCCACGTCCTTTTTATCACCTATTTTTTCAAGGACGCAGGACCATACCTTTTCTATCTCGACGTCGTTGTAGAACCTGTGAGGAACACGGTCTGCTCGTGCAGCATAAATGAAACCGACGTCTGCTGGGAGTTCTTTCAAATCAATTCGTACATCTGTCATGTTTTTCACCTATCACAATTTTTCTGTTTTTTTGATAGTTGCCATCGTCCAGGTTTGGACTGGATGCGCGGAGGTTGGGGTTATTTTTGGAAGAGGTCTAACACAGGATAAAACAGAGTCCGCGCCTGTACGACGGCAGGTTGAAACATTTTTTTGCCTCTGTTCCCTGACATGATGCTCAGCTCTTTTCAGGGTTCCGTTTTGCCCAGAGCCGGGTGATATCCAGCGCCTGCCTGTACACCTCGCTTCTACTCGCGTACCGGGCGTAGGTCGCCTCTGAAAACCCTGCCACTTCTCGAAAGAGCTTTCCGTTTTCCTGATCAAGCAATTAAGTACACCTCCTTTCCACAGAGCTTGTTCACGTACTCCTTGTAGTCCATCTTGAGCATCTCAGGGGTTTTCTCCATCCAGCCACGCCCGGGGAGATTTGCTACAATCGAACCGTTGGGTTTCTCGTGGTACTCAATGCCGCTCTCTTGAAGATCTACCAACACGCTAAGCCTGTACTGCCAGGGATCCGGGACTACTGCGTGGGTGTGCTTTCTGGGTTTTCCATAGCTTGAGTTTCCAGAGGACCCTGATTCAAAGCCGTGCTCTTTTGGATACCAGGCTCTCATACACTCCCTCCGGCAGGCAGTGGTGTGATTCCCATCTGTTCAGCAGCAGGCAGAATCGTGTTAGCGTTCAGGATGAAGTACATAAGAGTCACCGAGGTCTCCATCGCGTTTGAACGGGACGCGAATACTTTCTTATCAACCATTTCATCGAGTTTATCATCCGCTAGTCTCGAAAATGAGAAGCTGGACGAGATTTTACTTTTCCTGATAACCATCTTTTTTTACACCTCATACTTTTTCAATTTCTATGCGGTCGCCACAATCGACGTACTGAAATTTGTCACCGGGTCTAAGCCCGAGCTTCTCTGCAACCTCATATGGAACAGAGGCGGAGTTATTTCGCCACAATGTGCAGCTTGTACCAAGTGCCGTTTTTGAAGTCATGATATCCTCATTGCGAAAGCAACATTGTCTGGTTATTGTTGCATCTGCAATAAGCCATATGCACCGTTAGACTATATATAATTTTCTGCAATATTGTTGTAATATGGCGCAACCAATGAGACGGAAAATAACCCTTTCTCATAAGGGGCTGCCTGCTGATTCCCACAATCAGACTAAAGCTAGTGGTATGAAAAGCATGCTGTATGATCTTGGATTATTGGATGATGATAGTAATCATATGATTGTAGAAGAGGCAAGAACGAAGGCTGAGAAGGGCAAAGGGAGGTGTAAATAATGCGGGCGCTAGCTGTAAAACCAGAATATGCCCATAAAATAATAGAGGGGAAGAAAACAATTGAAATTAGAAGCAAGAGAACAAAAATACAAGAACGTGTTGCAATATATTCAAGTGCCCCTGAGAAAAAGATAATCGGAACTGTTGAACTTGTAGTTTCTTCTCTGTGCAATGACGATATTGAATACGCATTGTACAGAAATGAACATCTTGCACCAGATGAGTATTACAGAGAGGGGAAAACCCATTTCTGGCATTTGAGACGACCCGTTAAATTTGAAATTCCTATCCCTATCCAATGGCCATCTACCGGATCATGGGCAAAAATAGAATTACCAGGAGTTGAATAAAACTCCTTCAATTCTTCACAAAAATACTTATCTCATGCCCCTCAAGAAGCTTTTTTATTTTTTCAATCTGTTCGCTCGCTCCACTTTCTAAAACACATTTTATATAAATTACCGACGTGTTCTCTCCTGGAGTATCAACTATTGGTACATCAGGCTCCACAATAACAGGCACATATACAAGAGAATAAGTATAATTCAGCCCCGACATCCTTGACCTGTATAATTTATTAGATGTCGTTAGGTAGAATCTAAGAGTAATCCCAAGTCCTGCCGGAATAATTACCCCCGGTGAAAAACTCTTCGCCTGATATGAGACTCTAGTTTCCGTCCATTCGGCTATTTTCGTTTCCAATCCACCGGGATACTGAATAGTTACCCATACAGTCCCAATCACGCCTGATTTTACAACCATTAATGAGAGAGCAACCTCTTCGAGTTTAATTTGTTTTCCGGCTACACCCTCGATTGATACCTCTTTTTGTTTACAGTCCTGTTTTGCAGGGTCTGTATAAATCGTTGAATATGTATTTGGTATGTTTATTTGTGTCATTCGATTCTCCTGTATATTTCATGTTCATATGTTATTGATTTTGAGATAGTTTCAACATCTTCTTCAGAACAGGATATTAACAATTCTGTAGGGTTTTCCTCTGGATCAGAATAAGCTCCGATTTGGTATCCTGAGAACCTGCAAGGGCTGTCAGCCTGCAAATGATAATCCTCTGTAAACAAAGGATCTTCTGTAATTCCTCCGGTCTGAGTAGTATTATAGAGGCTCGTTAGATTATCACAGAGGCAATTTTGTGAACAGGCAAGCGAATACCTACCGGGAATAAGATTAGCGATTCCTGCGCCCGATCCTGCCCCTGGATAATTAGATTTTCGTGTACCTGTTACAATGTTTCTTGAAATCTCACCTGAGAAAGAATAGGGGGAACTTACATTATAGGCCCCTGCCATTAATCCATATCCCATCGAATTTACTACTGTATTATTCCTGATTTGAACCGGGAAACCATCAAAAATTATTGCCCCAACTCCCTGTATTTTGTTAACGGCGGGCATCCTTCCACATCCATCAAAAAGATTATTATGGACAGAGACTAGCCCATTTCCGGGCACAGTTCCGGCGATCTGGATTCCGGGTCCCCAAGTACCGCGAATTTCATTATTATATATTTCAATATTTTCAGAAATCCAATTCGTAGCAGTTGACTGAATTTCGAAACCTGGACTATATGCAGTTCCTGTATTCCCCTCAATTTTACAGTCATGGATTTTTATATTTTTAGAAGAGCGAGTCCTTACGGCTGCATTAACTGACATCTCAACAGAGAGATTGTAGACCTCGCCTCCGTCAGTTCCAGCATAACATATAACATCATGCCCGCCCCTGCTTGCTGTTATGTCATGGGCTGATATATTTTGACCACCCTCTACTCTCAAAAGATCTCCTAAACTATTTTTATAATTAATATTATAAAATTCACAGTTTTTTGAGTTGGAACATTCCACCCCGTTTAATATTCCTAACATTATAAAATTGTGAAAACCGTTCCCCCATGCTTTTTTATTTGCAGTTAACGCGGCAACATGCATATTACTGTCTCTGTTGCCATCACAATTTAGATCATGTAAACATATCCCCTCTGCATTTGAGGGCGTTTTAGGAGCTATTAGAGGGATGCCAGATGGAAAAATAGATGTAGAAACTTTATCAGCGAGGATAAAATTACAGTCATTCCCGGACCATTCAGTATTATTATAGACTCTCAGGCGCGAATTAATTTCAATGTCCTGAGCTTCGCTAAAAACGTATTCCGTAGGTGTATTTCCCGTGTTGTCTATGAGTTTTTGTAGTTTTGTAGAATCGTCAACAGAGGAGCCAACGGTTATTGTTTTTGACATTAGAACAGCTTCCTTTGTTTTATTAATTATATAATTGTATATGTGTATCTGTATATTAATACATTCGTATTTTATTATATTGTTTTGTGAATGTTATATGGGTGATTTAATTTTATATTAATAAATGGACTTAAATAGCTAAGCAAACATTTAAATAGTATGCTTAGCATATAGAATAGTACAGGAACATAATAGAGGTTGATTAAAGTGCAGTTTGAGGACGCAAAGAAAAAGTATGAAATTGTTTTTGAACAAATACGAAACAAGGGGGTGGGTAGCTACCCCGTTTTTAAGATGATGATGGAAAAGCCAGTTATCGGCGAGGCTCTTTTTGAAGTCACTGATATTAAGACACAACAGGGATACACTGGAATCAATTTAAGCAGTTCCAGCAGCATAGCAAAGGCATTTAAGAGCCGAGGGCAGGACGTGCTTATAGTTGTAGCTCCTGAAGCTCTTGATTTTGTGAGAAAAACTCACGAAGAGGAAATGAACAAAGTAATCGAAGAAACCAAGAAAGATCCTGAAACATGGAGATGGTGGACAGGATGTGATACAGGGAATCTGTATATCTCACCGAACACTGAAACCGGATGGGAATTCCGCCCAGATCTTGAAGAAATTAAAGATACCTTAGAAAAAGTACACAAGTTCCATGCTCATGAACTATTCGGGAAAGAAGAGGAGAATAATTTAGTGTCACATGAAAAGGTGATGAAAATCTACAATGAGATAATAGATAAAAAGGAAAAGAAGCAGGCAGAGAGGAAAGCAGCCAAAGAAGCGAAGGAAACTCCAATCTTTCAGAAGGCAAAAGAAACAGGAGAACCACAAATTATAGAAAGTTATCCTGTGGAATGCAACGACCCACGCGAAGAGTGCGATACTGATATAGTGACGATCTATGCAATGCCTGACGGGACGACTAAGAGAACTCAAAATCATACATGGTAAAAGTTACAGGAGAAAATAAAATGTTCACAGAAGAAAATACAGAAGGATTCACAAAAGAACAACTCGACGAAATGAACGAAGAAGTTAAAAATCTCATGATAAATTATGAAGAAACCTATGGAGATTATGATCAATATTTGCAGTGGGCAGAAGAAAAAGTCCTGAAAAAATGGGGAGGCGCATAATGCCTCTTCTTTCCTCTCTTGACATTGCTAACGCCCTGCTCGGATACCTGCAAAACATCTCAGATGAAGAAGACGCAAAAGACTTTGTAAGGATATACCTAGATTCCCTGGAAGCCACCGGAGAGCCAATTGACAGAGATGAAATCGTTAAGCATGTATCGGATGTGGATTTCAGATTTAAAAACCTCGTAGTAGTTGACCGCAGGGAGATAACAAAATTTTATCCAAAGGGCGGGCTTGCTTACGTTGGAAGGGATATCTGTAAGGAAATGGAAAAGGGGGGGTTATGGGCAGAACTTATTATTAGGAATAAGTGCTAAGCAAACATTTAAATACCATGCTTAGCATATAGAATAGTACAGGTGGAATGTAAGATGAACTCAGCACAACTCGAAGCAGCAAAAAAAGAATGGGGATTCTCATTTGATATAACACTCAAAGAAAATCGCATATATGTAGCAAATGACGGCTACATAACAGATAATCCAATCAAACCCGGAAAGCATACCGGAGAATACAAAGGGTTTAATTATTATTCAGCTAGGCGAGGAACTCGGAACTCTTTGATGAATGTGATTCAGACTCTCTCAGAAATGCAGGAGGCAACCGCATGAGTTCTGAAACATTCCCCTCTATTCTAGGGGATTACCTACAGGCGCATAAGGAACAGTATTGTAAGAAGTTGGTTTATGTGTGGGTCGATGGAAAAGCTGTTTTGAAGGAGGTTTAAATTATGGTTGACGATTGCTGTTATTATTGTACGCACTGGAGAAAGTTAGCAGATCCAAGTCAAGAAATGGGTGACTGTAATAATATACCTCACCTCCCAAGCGTGCATAAGGAAGATTGGCATGATAGGCACGGATACAGAACACACCGGCACAGTTATTGTCAGGGATTTGAGGGGCGCGTATAATGTCCTCGGAAACTGACAATTTTGAATACACAGGTATTTGCATGTGGGATTCCTGTGTAGTTTGCCCTCATAAACATGACTGTGAGGATGGGATAAAAGAAGAGGAAGATAAGGAAACGGATGATTAACCATGAACCAACTACTCCATCTCCCAACAGTTGAACAATACAAAACCGAAAACATTAATCTAATTGAATATCTTGAACATTTTGATCCACTCTGCAGCGCACAACTAAAACGCGCACAGTTAGCATACAAACAGTATAAAGAGATTCAGAGTATATTAACTGGCGCAATTGACAACGAAGATATTGAAAAATGCGAATTCAACACACGAGCAAAAAAAAGTAAACACAGAAGACATGTCAAACAGAGAATGTTAGCATTGAAAGAATGTAAATGTGATTTATGTGGAAATCCAATTGCTGAGGCATTAGACGGACATCATATCATTCCCGTGAGCCACGGAGGAACACACGATGAAAATAATTTAGTCGTGCTGTGCCGATCATGTCATTCTGTTGTACATGCCTGCATTGAAGCTGGCGGGGTTGCTGATAATATCAGGGATTATTATGCGGATAATGTTGAAAAACTTGAGGAGCTTGTGAAGAAAGGGATTGGGGATGATTTATAAATAAGTGCCTATACGTTTCTACCCCCTTTTAACACCGCGAGGGTAGAGGCAATGAACTAAAAAGATAAGAATAAGAAAACGTGGAGAGGAAAGCTTAGTTTTATAGAAGGATGTGGAGCGCGGAGGTAGCGAAAACCCACTTACTTTCAATAGAAAGGGGGATGAATCAGGAAGCCACACAGCTTTAGCGTGTGGTAGTTCACCAAATACGACTTGAAGAAATACGACTTCAAGAGTTAATTAATTCATGAGGTTAAAAAAATATGAAAGTGAGTTAATCTCACTTCTTAGGTTTTTTATCTCTTGAGCCACATGGCATAATTTCACCTCCTCTTTTTTTAAGAAACCACTACAGACTGCGTTACTGAATCACTACCGAGCGCAGTTGTAACCGTCAACGTGACAGAATACGTCCCGTTTTCCGCATACCGATGAATAGGATTCTTTTTTGTGGAAGTATACCCATCTCCAAAATTCCAGCTCCATGCTGTAGGAGTCCCTTCGCTGGTGTCGATAAACTGCGTAGCACATCCTGAATTAATATCCGATGTAGTGAAACTGGCATTTCCGGACAACTCGCTAAAAGTGTAATCACTGAATACAATCTCAAAATATGTACCAACAGCAGGGAAATAAGCCCCGGCGAGAGGCAATATATCCATACATACCGCCGAGGGAATATTAGGAATATCAGCACTTCCCTGTCCGGGTACATAGCTCCAGTCAATAATTATCTGTCCATCACTTGCGATTACTGCCCAATATATTCTATCTGGAGCCCACTCTATAATATACGTTACGGCGGTATCCGCGAGTTTAGGATTTGATGTTAATACCCCATAATGTATATTTTCCGGGTATGTATCTATACCAGCAGGATGATTTGAGAACCAAACACGTTGATCATATCCAGGCCACTGATTAATTTCAATGTCTATTTCGTTGTGATTTCCGTCAACTGGGGCGTGATATGTGCACAATCCTATGGTTGTGTTTCGTTCGAGGTTTAGGGTAGCACTAGCCGCTACCCACTTCATTTTTCCATACAGCCGGAGGGCAGTTCCATCCTCCATATTCACGCCTGTCCAGACACCGGAAACCTTTTTCAAGACCATGTGGAGGTATCCGGTATCATTATCTACCCAAACATTATCCATATTCGTAGAGGTGATAATCCAGGATATGCCTTTCCAGACCAATCTACTCCCTGAAGGGTATGTATTTGTCATTTTTCACCTCAATTTTAGTATGATGTTTCAGCCCCAAAAGTCAAGAATGTGGACGGCGCACTCATATTTATTGCCTCGGCGTATACCCATTCAGCCGGACGGTTCGTGTTGGAAATAAACAATTCGTCTATTATTCCGTCGAAATACTCGCCCCAATACGCTTCCGAGCCCAATACCGAGAACGATAAGTTCGTATCAAGATCACACCCTAAGAAGGTTACGAGTTCCCCGTTGTAGTAGAAGAATAGTGTTGAGGACTGTTTAACAATTGAGTATCTGTTAAGGGCAGCAGTGGGCGCATAACTTTCAGGAGATACTGTGTATTGACATGCCACTGAGTTATAGATCCCGTATATCCCGAAAAATGTATCAGTTGCAACTATTTTATTTGGACCATATCCCCCCATAACACATTGACCCACCCCTCTTCCAGTCCAGGATATTGTGAAATTATCCATAACTGAAAGTGCAGGAGATGATTCAAATGCTATTAGTGAGGTAGTGCCATTGAAATCCTGACCGTATCCAACCATACCTGCGATTCGCGTTGGCTGATCGGTAGTGTTTACACTGTCGCCATTATTTGATGTAGAGTCTTTGAAATCTCCCGTGGTTCCAGTGCCTGTTTCTTCGAGGTGATAAACTCTTTTATAATTTGAATTCCAGACACCAGTTTTATTTTCGCCATCACTTGTTTCAGTTCCGTACTTTATAAAGAAAGTTGTATCCGTCAGGCTTGTTAATGTGGGAACCCTGACCCAGAATACTGCATTACATACGCCTCCGGCTGTTGAAAATGAAACACGCTCATAATCCAGGTTAGTGTTATCACTCAAAGCAAATCTGATATCGTACCCATCAGCGCGCGAGCGTGTTCCTATCTGCGCATCGTTGGTTATTTTTACAAGTACAGGGAAGTTGGTAAGGTCGCAGATAACATAAGCATGGCCTACTGTAATTGCCTTTCTGTATCCTGATCCTGATGTTGGAGTTCCAGACGTGAGATTAATTATTGGAAGAGCGTTATAAGTTTTGATTCCGTCACCGATTTTGAACACAAAAGTGTCCGTTTCAAAAGCGGGTTCCCCTGCTTCAAGGATGGGGTTAACATTCGCCCAATGTGCCGAGGTGTCCCTTCGGAATCTTATTTTTGATAGTTGAGCCATTATGCACTACCTCCATCAACTGAGGCGTAGCCCCATGTGAGATCATCTTTTAACGTTTTATATCCGGTATTTTCCCCTTTTGGACACAATCCGTGTGCAGAAGTCGAAGCATTCAGGGCTGTTACATTCGTAGGAGCTGCCAATTCATCTAATTTTATTGGATCTGTTCCGCCTGTTTTGTGCGTAGTTGCGTGAGATGTAGGTGCTCTTGCGTCAGTCATAGCCGACGCCATAGCCGAAATAGTTAATGTGATTGGGTATTCTGTTGCTACCATTTTTATGTCACCTGATT
>Ga0172378_10005861_pt1 | contig 11472 bp, 10 predicted proteins | sample GrowelOW332metaG_FD_119755 | JGI IMG/M metagenome (GOLD analysis project Ga0172378, IMG submission 119755) | Groundwater microbial communities from an aquifer near a municipal landfill in Southern Ontario, Canada - Pumphouse #3_1 metaG | ecosystem: Environmental > Aquatic > Deep subsurface >... | reverse complement strand
GCATTGTTTACTCATATTCCGGGATTGAAAGTTGTATTCCCTACTACTCCTTATGATGCAAAGGGTATGCTTAATTCAGCATTGCAGGGAACTGATCCTGTTATATTCTTTGAAAGTCAGCGTATATATGATATGGGCGAACGTTTCCATAAGGGTGGCGTTCCTAAGGAATATTATGAAATTCCTCTGGGAGAGCCTGATATTAAGCGTGAAGGAAAAGATGTTACTATTCTTAGTATCGGTGCAACTCTGTATCGTGCACTGGATGCAGCTGATATACTTCAGGAAAAATACAATATGAGTGCTGAAGTGATAGATGCACGTTCTCTTGTACCTTTTGATTATGATCTTGTTCTTAAATCAGTTAAGAAAACTGGTCGTATTGTGATTACAGGTGATGCCTGTGCACGTGGTTCCTTTATGAGGGATCTGGCTTCCAATATTACAGAACTTGCTTTTGATGATCTTGATGCCCCTACAGTTGTAGTCGGTTCACGTAACTGGATTACTCCTGCCCATGAACTGGAAGACGCTTTCTTCCCGCAGGCAGAATGGATTATTGATGCTATTCATGAGAAAATTGTTCCTTTGGAAGGACATGTTGTTAAAAACAACTACACTGAACCTGAACAAATTCGTCGTGCCAAAGCTGGCGTATGATATGATATAGTTCCTAATTTCATTAAAAGAGCTGCCTTTTTAAAGGCAGCTCTTTTTAATTACAAATTTAAAAACAGAGAATTATAAATGAAGATGTAAACGCTGGGAAATAGAAAAGCCTTACCTGGGGGCAAGCATTTTACTTGTTCAGGAAATACTGGGAAGTGTATTGCCTGGAAGGGGGAGTATGAAATATTATTTTAACATTTTACCCTGAAACAAACGGGCTATTTGACGGGTTTTGTTCAGGAAGTATCGTTTATTTTTAAATCCTGTTACCCTCTGAATACCTTGTATATGACTGACGAGGAAAATTTCATCTGCATCGGTTAGATCGTCAGTTGAGATTTTTTGATCCTGAATAAAATCCATTTTTAGTTTTGTACATATTTCTCTGACAAGAGGAAAAGCAGGTGAACGAAAGGCTCCCTCTGTAATATTCGGTGTATAGACATTGTTGTCCTTAATAATGAACAGATTTTTACCGGGAACTTCGAGAATAATCCCATCATGATTCTGTAATAAAGGTTCAAAAGGGGATTTAGTAATTAATTGGGCATATTTCCAGAATATTTCAGACCCGGCAGCAAACTGAGAAAATGCAGAGATGTTTTTAATATTATAGGGATTAAGAGAAAGAAAAATTCCTTTTACTGAGATTAATTCATCTTCGGCAGTTATTTTTTCTGCTTTGATCATATAGCTTGTATCTGTTTCGTTTTTGAAAAAGTAAAAAGTAAAAAGTGCATCCTTAAAAAGCTTATTTTTTGTAAGATTTCTTTCTATTTGTCTTTTTAGCTCCTTCCCTCCATTTTGGGTGACCGATGATTCTTTTATGTGAAGAAGTTCGAACTGTCTGTTTATTTGTTCTATTTGTTCTTCCCAGAAAAGAAGATGACAATTGGTAGCTCTTATTTTTTCTTTGAACAGAAATTTTTCAAAAATATCGGCAGTGAATAGCTTGTCTTCTTTTTTATGGAAGATTCCGTTGAAAAGGATATATGAAGATAAAACGGATTCTGACATAGTTTAAAAACTGAGCAGTTTTTTTATAAAGGATTGCAAAAGATCAGGATCCATGAGAATAGGGAATAAAAGTCCGAACAAAGATCCCAGAAGATGAGCATCATGGGCAATTGAGTCTACGCCTTTTTTGTTCATGTAACCGCAATAGACCAGATATAGCAGAGCAAATGCTACACCCGGTATGGGGAGTACTCCGAAGAAATAAATTTTATTCCACGGATCAAAAAGGATGGTGCAAAAAAGTATGGATGATACGGCTCCGGAAGCACCAATTGCATTGTAATATGGGTTGTTACGGTGTTTTATAAGCGCATAAGTGTTGGAAAATATCATGCCTCCAAAATAAAGGATAAGGAAGTAACCATTGGCCATTCTTCCAAAATTATAATGAAAATAAAGTTCCGTGGCCTGGCCAAAAGAATAAAGGACTATCATATTAATAATCAGATGTTCCCAGTTGGCATGAACAAATCCGTGGGAAATCAACCGGTAATATTCGTGTTTGTGATATACTTTTGCTGCGTTGAACTGCAGCTTTTCCATTAGATCAGGGCGTTTAAAAACTGAAATGGAAACGAAACATGTAACAATAATAATAATAAGGGTCATATCAGTGAATAAGTTTAAATGTCATTTCTTTTAGAAGATCTTCATTTGATGATGAGACGTTCCCCATGCCTTTTGATTTCATGTCAAATTCTCTGAGAATGGTTATGTTTTGTACAAGTTTACGTATAGGATATTGTCTTGATGCAGCTGCATATTTTTTAACGAAAAATGGATGAACATGCATTTTTACAGCTGCCTCGGATTTATCCTTTAAAAAATTATAGGTCATTAGTTTCATGAAATAAAAATAAAGACCAACGATAGTTTTTGGTAAAGGATATGTATTGGGATCGGATGAAAAATGATTTATGATACGGTTTATCTTAAGAATATTTCTTTCGCCTATGGCATCCTGAAGTTCAAATATATTGTATTCCTTACTGATACCAATATTCTTTTCAATGATATCCGGTGTGATGTCTGAACCTTTTGGCAGTGATATTATTAATTTATCGAGTTCCCCCGATACCTTTGCCAGGTCTGTTCCCAGATATTCTGATAGTAATGCAGTAGCCTGGGCATCAATTTTGTATTTTTTACTTTTAATGTAATTATTTATCCATTCCGGTAACTCGTTGTCGTAAAGTTTTTTTGATTTGAAGAGTACTCCTTTTTTTTCAATTGCTTTAATTAGTTCTTTAATTTTTTTCTTTCTGCTGTCAAGTGGTTTATATTTATAGTTGACGACTAAAATAGTCGACATCAGAGGTTGTTCTAAATAGCTGATGAGTTCTTCAATGTTTTTGATTTGCTGTGCTTCGCGTACTATAATTACCTGATGATTGGCCATCATTGGATAACGACGTGCATTGGTAATCAGTGATTTTACATTAATATCCTGACCATAGATTACGGAAAGATTAAAACTTTTTTCTTCTTCTGTTAAAACATTTTTTTCAATATAGTTTGATATCTGATCAATGAAATATCCTTCGTCTCCCATTAAAAAGTATATAGGATGATATATTTTCTTTTTAAGACTGGCTATAATATCGTTATATTTCATATTGTTACCTGTTATGAATTTTCGTCACGTTTTACCGCCATAAAAACATTTATCATTATTCTGATGATTTTTTAAGGATTCGTTTTTCCGGTGGTAATATACGAAGAAATTTTTTTATTTTAATTCACCGGGCAGAAGTACAGGTAGTGGCTGGATTATATTATTTGCTGTATATTACTAATAGTTTTTGAACATTGTACATTGGTTTGCATAAATTAATGGGAAAATTACATTTAATAATAATTTGTTTGTTATTTATTTTTTCGGAAATTTAAACAATTCGTAAAAGCTGGCAGAAATTTATTTCGTAAAATACATAAAATGAAATTTAAAAGATTTTGTAAAACACTAACACTTAAGAATGATCCTGAGCTGATTAAAAGCTATAAACAATTACATGCAAAGGGATTTTTCTGGCCGGAAATAACCAAGGGTATGAAAGATGAGGGAATTATATCTATAGAAATTTATATCTATGGGAATCATTTGTTTATGATTATGGATACTGTGCCTGAATTTGATCATGATAAGGATATGAAACGGTTGGCTTAAAAACCAAAACAGATTGAGTGGGAAGCTTATGTTTCACGTTTTCAGGGTGTTTCAGAAAATGCTGTCGCTAAAGAAAAGTGGCATCTTATGGATCGAATGTATGAAATGGATCAGAAAGAAATTTATAAAGCAGAAGATGGGCAAATTGAAGAGGTGAAATTTATGGAATAAATATACTGAGATTTTACCTTAGTTTGCTTCTCCAGATTTAAAATCTTTTAAGATTCTGATATAGTTTATGAACGGGTAGTCCCATAACATTATAGAATGAGCCTTCTATTTTTATGATGCCTATATAGCCTAACCATTCCTGAATGCCATAAGCCCCTGCTTTATCATAAGGTTTGTATTTGTCGACATAATAAATGATTTCTTCTTTAGTTAGGTCATCAAACCATACTTCTGTTACTGCATGGAAAGAAATCTTTTTCTCTGATGTTTGCAGAGACATCCCTGTTATTACCTGATGCTGACTTCCTGAAAGACATTCAAGTATTGCAATTGCATCTTTCCTGTCGATTGGTTTTCCAAGAACTTTGTTATCTTTCCAAACAATGGTGTCGGCAGTAATGAGCAGATAATTTTCAGGCATCTTTTTTCTTACTGCATTCGCTTTTAGACCTGCAAGATATTCGGGAATTGCTGTCATTCCCAAAGCTTCAGGAAATGATTCTTCAGAGTGTGAAGATATCACTTTAAACTTGAGCCCTAATTCTTTCAGCAGTTCTTGTCTGCGTAAAGAATCAGACGCTAAGATAATATTATACTTTTCTAAATTTTTTAATAACATCATTCTGACCTCCAATAATATGAGTTTGTATTAATCCATTTATTCTGTGCTTTCATCACCATTTCTATTACTTCTCTGGCACATCCTCTTCCCCCGTTTTTTTTAGTAATATACAAAGAAATTTTTTTAATTTCATCAACTGCATCAGCCGGACAAGTGGGGAATCCCACTTCTTCCATAATTTTATGGTCAATGAGGTCGTCCCCCATATATAGGATTTCTTCCTTTTTTAAATTTGTTCTTTTCAAAAAATTATTAAAAGGAGCGAGTTTATCCTTAACATCAATGTAAATATTTTCGGGAGGAACAGTTAATCTTTTATACCTGAGAGGAATGTTTTTGGAAAATCCTCCGGTAATAATCGCTATCTGGTATTTCATATTGATGGCATTATGTATAGCATAACCATCTTTGACGTTAGTTGTCCTTTCCGGAACTCCTTCTATATCCAGTTGCTGTGTGTCACATGACAAAACGCCGTCAATGTCAAATATGAATGCTTTAATTTTTTTTAGTTTTTCTTTCAGGTTTATCATTTGTTTTTTTATAAGATGAAATTATGCTATCTGTTACAAATTTATAGATTTTTTCCCGTTCGGGATTGTTTTTGAGTAATTTTAAATGGCGATTTATTATGCTTTTATCGCATCTTCTGGCAGGTCCTGTCTGTGCATCATGAGGAGGAATCTCCATGATTTTAGATGTAGTTTCCCTGATCAGAGGTTTAAGTAAATCAAACGATAGTCCGTTTTCTTTAAGAATGTTTTCGCTGATATCATAAAAATGATTAACAAAATTATTCGCAAAAACCGCTGCCATATGCAGGATTTTTCTTTCTTTTGAATGAATCTCCAAAACCTGAGAAGAAATTCTTCCGGCCATTTCTCTTAATTCAGATAAAAATTCATTAGAGTCTGCCTCAAGACAAAGAGGGATATCACTAAAATCCATATCCCTGTTCTTCGAAAGAGTCATTATAGGATAAAAAACTCCGCAACAGGAAGAATGGTTTTTAAGTACTTTCATGGGAACACTGCCTGATGTGTGGACTATTTTAAGATTTTTATTCTTAATTTTTTTGAGTATTCCACCAATTGCATCATCCTTTATTGAAATGATAATTAAGTCAGCTGATAAATTAAGATTATCTGTGTTGCAGGTATATTCCGTATTTAGTTTTTCTGCCAGAGTTTTAGCCGATTCTTCTGTGTGGCTATACACCTGAAGAATATCAAATCCTTTTTCTTTTAATGATTTTCCGAGACAGGTAGCCAGATTCCCGGCACCGATTAATGTGATTTTCTGTATCATTATATTATATATTTCTGATAGGATACAAATTCCTTTATAGCAGAAGCATTTATTCTGTTAAAATATAAATTTTTTTTACTTTAACAATGTTTAGTAACGAGCTATTCTCAATATAAAAACGAAGCATAAGATATTGGGACTCTTTAATTCATAAAGAAGAATAAATGTATGTCATATTACAATCGGTATTCGATACATTTATTAAAAAGATTGATGAGCTTTACAAACAAATGTCGCTTGCTATTGATTCTGAAGTAGGAGAAAATATTTTTCGATAAAACGAATTAAGATAACTAACCGTAAAATTACCCAATGCTTTCAGATTCAGAATTAACCCTTATTGTGTTGACAATGGTTTTTTGACTAGCCATATTTTCAGGTATAATTTTTATATAGTGGGAAATTGTACCTGAGTAATTATTTTTTATTTTCAATGTTTTAAGGAACTTGCTAAAGTTGAATATTTAATAATTACAGGCCCCAGCAATCCGCTTTTTCTTAAAGGTTCTTCTTTTTCCGGATTGTTAATTACCCATGTTTTACGATTTGCTTCCGGCTGATTTGCATCGTAAACCAAACGGTTAAACCAGGTACTCGTAATCTTTACCTGTAATTTATTTCTGCCGGATTTCACAGCATCGGTAATATCAAGGCAATACGGCGGTGTCCATAAAGTACGAAGCTTTTTACCGTTAAGAGAAACTTCAGCTATCATTTCCACATGACCTAAATCGAGTGAACAAATTGTATTCTCTTTTAATTTTTTCACATCAAAAGTTGTTGAGTAGGTGGCTGTTCCTGAAAAAGATTGGGCTTCGGGAGATACATCAAGGTCTTTCCATGATTTTAATACTGAAATTTCCAATAAATCCGGTGCTCCCCAGCCTTTCGGAAATGAAAGTGTCCATGGTGAAGAAAGTGTTTGCTTTTGTAATAATATTTTAGACTTTGCAGACGACAGAACAAATTTTTTGTCATCTCCTTTGCGGAAAACAACAAAACATGAACCGGACTCTGGTATATTAAAATGAATAGTAGTACGGCTAAATCCCTTATCAACAATTGTTGCCGGTTCTATTTCCCCGGTTACAGGATTCCATATTTCAGGATTAGCATTGTTTTTAAAGCTAAGATCTCCCTGAAACCCACTTCCATACGGAGCACAAACATAATACCAGTCGGCTCCTTTTGTCTGACGGTGTAACCATAAAGCATCATTTCCAATTACATCAGGAGCAAAATCAAGTTCAGTTAAAGCTTCTCCTATATTAATTCCGGATAAAACCTTTCCTTTGCCTATAAACCGGATGTTTTCATTATTGTTTCCCCAAAGTTCCTTTACAACTGAATCAAAATGCTTCTGTGACTTATCTCCTCCCTTTAGCGTAGCCAGTCCTGTGGGTGCATTGCCAACTATTACGGCTCCCTGACGAACAAGTAATAAAATTTTTTCAAGCGTTTCAGGTAACATACGCTCATTGTCGGGCAGCCACATCACCCGATAAGAGATACCTTCCGGCGTTACGATTTTCCCATCATGAACAGACAGACGATTCAATAAAACATCCGGGTTAAAATAATCGTATTTAAAACCTTTAGGAAATGGTGATTCCTGATCAGGCTTATGATTTATTTCATCACCAAGATACCAAAGAACGTCAGAGACAGGTTTTCCACGTTCAAAAAGATAATTCAGACGTGACAGATAAGAAGTAAATTCAGGCATATATTTCCACCATGTTTGTCCGCGCAAAAATGGTGTTCCGATACTTCCTGATCCAAAAGAAGTGCCTGGAGGCAGCCAGTCGGTACGGGGATTATGTGTATATGTATGAAATACAAGATGTGTAACACCCTCAATAAAATTTAAATTCGCCACTTCTTTTAGCATACTAAGATGCTCATCCCAGGTAAGGTTAAACGAAGTGAAAGCTTCAGCTGATACACGAGGCTTTCCGTATAAACGTGCAGCAGAAGCAGCCGGTTTGACCGGTTTAAAATTAAAGGACCCTACAAAAGAGTCGGAATATGGCTGCCAGAACTCGCACATAGGGACATCTGCATATTTATAATATTCCATGATATCAGCAGGGAAAACGTCTCCGGCAGCTGTTTCATAAGTTATATTCAGACCGTTTTCTTTAGCTAAACCGGCCATACATCCATAAAACCCGGAAACCAGTAAATCATTAATAACACCCCGCCAGTCACGAAGAAAACGACTTGTAGTTTCCTGGTTATTAACAACATATCCAAAAATAGCCGGTAACCATTTTCGCAACTGATAACCGGTATTTTTAGCAAATTCGGATTCCATTTTAGAAGTCCATGTCTGGGTATGACACTCCCAGCTATCCATTAACATTCCATCCAGTAAACCTTCTTTTAGCGGCCCTTTATTTAAACGTCCAATATAGCCGGCAAATTGAGCCTTTGCCCCCGACTCTGAAAGTTTATCACATTCCCAGCCTGTTCCTTCCGGTGGCGCCGGCCCGTTTTTTTGTCCTGCGTTAACATGACCAATACGGAGAATTGTCCATTTTCCTTTAGGAGTATTCCATTTCAAATTCCCCGACTTGTCCATAAATTTTGAAATATCAATGATATCTTTTGTTTTAATAAAAGAGTCAGGAGATTGTTTTGGATGTTCACTATTACGAACGATACTCCTTAATGTCCATGCAGCTTCTGATTCCCAGTTGTTTTTGCGGGCCGCAGAAAACAAACGTAGAGAACCTATATCCATATTATGTTGATTGACTATCTCAATACGATAAACCTTTACACCATAAGTTTCATCACAGGATAATGAAATAGGGCTATCGGACTGCCATGCAGCCTGAGGCATTGGAGTATTTAATATTTGACGGAGTGTTCCGTCGGATAAAACAGCAAATACTTTAATATGTACTCCGGGAACATAACACCATTTATGATTAAAACGCTGCACATCCGAAAATTCAATCGTACGTAATACAACAGGTTTAGAAAAATTTACTTCTACCCAATGGGGATGTTTTTCAGAGGAAGGTTTCAGTTTAAAACTACTTTTAAGTTTCTCTCCTGACAATAAATCTTTCCACGGAAGTATGGTATCACTTTTTACAGACCATGGTAAAAGGACTTTCCCGGTATCATCTTTTGGCGTTGGGAATGCAAGTACTGCAATATCTTTATAATCCCGCCAATTTTCAGTACCTGGTTGTGGAAAGGGTAATTTTTTATCAAAATAACCCTCCTTTGTATCTGTTCTGCTCCAAACTAAATTACGCATTGCGTTGGAAGGTTTTATCCAGGGTCCTCCGGACATAGCCCACCCCGGACAATTTTGCATAGAGAAACGCAATCCCAGACGATGGCACTCTTTGGCTGTATGACGTACCGCATCATCCCATAAATCACTTAAGCAGGCGATCTGGGGCGTTACACCCGGCCATGGACCACCAAATTGTCCATGGAAAAGCTGAATACCTGAAAAACCGGCACCGGCAATGGCTTCCAAATCAGCTGTAATTCCGGATTTGGCTACATTTCCACCAATATAATGAAACCATGTTTCGGGATAATAAACTTTGTACGGTTTTTTAAATACTTTTATATCATTGTTGCTAAATGGAGCATTGAGTTCCTCAATTGATGGGGCTACAGGTACTATGGGTTCTACCTGTGTTTGCGATACTGCCTTTAATATCAGAAGATAAAAAAAACAGATAAAAAAATTATTTTTTTAGATATCATTTTTTATGTTTAATTTTCTTTTGGTCATAACAATACGTTTTTCAGTTTCTTTATTTCAATCTTATAGTATTTATTGAAAATGCGTTGGATAAATTTATAATTTTCGATGTTACAACAGTTATAAGACAGAAGAACTTTATGCTCTATAATACCAATAATTATCAGTCCTCTTATGGATATCTTTTATAGTGCAAGGTAAACGGGTTTTAATATTTTTTAAGTAAAAGCTTAATTTTCAGTATATTCTCTTCCTTAAATAATAATAAACGTCTTATATTTAATATTTTACATAATAGAACAAATGGTTTCCGGATAATTTCATACCGTAATACCCGTCAATATCGCTGCCAAAAAGTTTGCTGTACATACGGATGCTTTCCCCGTCAACTTTAAACTCTTTTATTTGTTCGCGGGTAATTGTCTCAAAGGTTTTTGAAACAAATTCTATTTAATATTTACAGTTATATTGATTAACCCGTTTACGTATTAGAGAGAAAAATAATATATAGTCTATTCGGCTGTTAATAAACAGATTGTATGTTTAAAATAAATATTTTAACAAAGAATTAAATATATATGTTAATCCTGTTTTTTGGAGATGGTTCAAGGTTATAGTCCTCAAATATACAAGCAACTTTATTTTTATTAATCAGAATTCGGATCTGTTTTAAATTTAAAATTATTTTTTTGTTGCGGCGACGACTCCCCTGAAATAACCAATTGATTCGGCAATGCCCATAAATGGGTTATCCATGTCTTTTTCGTGTTCCAGGCTGACAACTCCCGAATACCTGACTTTACGCAACATCCTAACGAAAGCAGGAAAATCAATAACTCCACGACCCACTTCAAGAGAATAACCAAGTTTGGTATGTCCGGTTACATCTTTTAGGTGAATATCAAAAATCCGGGAATGGTATTTTTTTAAATCAGCCACCACATCTTTACCACTCCGCGTATCGTGACCAATATCGAGACACATTCCCATTTTAGGATCCAAATCTTTCACATGATTCCATACATCTTCAGCATCCGGATAAACTTTAAGGTCGGGGCCATGCAGGTGAATAGCAAGCCGGATATTATATTCTTTCACTTTCTTATTCACATAAGGCAGCAGTTCGTAATCAGGGACTCCGATAATCAGGTTCACACCAACGCGTTTGGCATATTCGAAACAACGATCAACTTCCTGCTTGTTTTTCATATATAAAGGTCCCACAGCATATCCGGTGATATCGTTTTTTTGTAACCTGGCTTTGAATTCAGCTATTTGTTCATCAGTACTGTTTAGCGGGAGATGAAAGTTTTTAATACACAGATAATGAACGTTCATTTGCTTAAGCGTTTCCATCGTTTTGTCTATATCGAACCTGGCGAAAGTAAAACCAGCCATCCCCAGCTTAAATATTTCTCCTGTTTCAGGCGCCGGCTGCGGGCCTGGACGAAGGTTTTGTCCGTTTATAGTAAAACTGACAATAATGGACAGCAAAAGCAAAAGAATATTTTTCATTATTTTTATTTTTTTGATTAAAAAATGAATCTACTCTAAAAAGTAAATTTTTCATAATGAATTAAAAGTAGTATAAAAAATAATATTAGCAAAATAATGATCTGCCGATTCAATTTTTGGTTATAATCTCTTTTTAAAACGAAACTAATCCAAAAATGAATTAAAAAAGCAGCATTTTTGCTTTTTGTATAGTTTTGGGATGCATTCTTAAGTTTGAAAAATTCATTTCCGTCAGGTTTAAGTTTTTCCTGAAGTTCTTTGAACCAT
>Ga0172378_10005859_pt1 | contig 11475 bp, 9 predicted proteins | sample GrowelOW332metaG_FD_119755 | JGI IMG/M metagenome (GOLD analysis project Ga0172378, IMG submission 119755) | Groundwater microbial communities from an aquifer near a municipal landfill in Southern Ontario, Canada - Pumphouse #3_1 metaG | ecosystem: Environmental > Aquatic > Deep subsurface >... | reverse complement strand
TAGATAGACTAGATGGAGAATATTTTAAGGATAAAATTTGTAAGTCATGTCAAAAATTGATATTTCACAAAAGAACAACGAAAAATAAGGTTATTGAAATATTTAGACATATAAGGAACTCGCTTTCTCATGGCTGTTTTAATATCGTCGATGATATGTTTATTGGATTCGATCATCTTACTTTTAATGGGGCAGAATATAATGCAGTAATAAAAGTTAAATATTTTAATTTGCTTAATACGCTGAAAGAAATGACTGATATTGACTCTTTAGAAAAAATATATAAAGGAGCTTTAAAAAATCTAGATTACGAGATACTGGATGAAAAAGAAGGTAGTCCATTTGCTGATTTATTCGTAAGAAAAAATGGAGTTTTATATTGTTTACAATTTAAAAAATTTGATGGAAGATATATTAATCAATTAGATATACAACAAGTAATACGTGATTTAAGACATATAGATAAAACAAACTTTATTTTTGTTCTTATAGTTGATTCGACATACACAAACTCAAAGATCAATTCATATGTCTTAAATGAACATATTTCTATTCTTGATAAAAAGTTTATTAAGGAAATGTTAGAAGGCAGAGATGTATTAAAAGAATTGGCTGATGCTCAGATTTAATCATTAACCTTAAATAATTATAGTGATTTGAGTTCAAAGAAACGGAGGATAACAAATGAGCAATATTAAGGATCTTAAATGGCTTTTATGTGATATGCATTTGCACTCATATTATTCAAAAAAATATAAACCGAATGATGATGTAATAGATATGCCAGCAAATGAGTTTGTTGATTCTTTGCAAGTTAAAGGTAAAAGTGTCGAAGTATTTAGCATTACAGATCATAATTATTTTTCAAAAAAATATTACGATGAAATAGATTCCTATATTACTGATAAAGACATGAAAATTATTAATGGTGCCGAATTGGATGTTTATATTGACCAAAGTGGTCTTGATTTTTTTCAAGTTTGTATATATTTTTCAAATGATGTTGACAGGCAACAGCTTGAGACAACTATTGATGATTTATACAAAAACAACGGTAAACCGGATTTACCTAAAATTTTGACTGAACTATACAAATTAAAATGTAAGTTTATTGTTGTACCACATGGTAATAAAGAAAGAGGACTTCTAAATCATCGTTTTCTAAATAGTTTATCAGAACAAGATAAACATGATTTTTATAAGTATGCAATGTATAAGATTTATAATGCATTTGATGTTACGAATGTATTTTTTGAAAAAAACGAAAGATTTTGGGCTGCAGATTTTTATCAGTCCACAAAAGCATACGAGAAGATATTAAACGGATTATCAGAAGAGGAAAAAGAAGAAATTAATCTACATATCACTCAATTCCTTAAAGACTCTAAAAGCATAATCTTAACCGAAGAGGAAAAAACAATTTTGCGTCATATAAAAAAATACGGTGGATATTTTGCTTATTTTTCATTTTCGGATTGGCATAATAAGAATCCTTATAATCCTACTACTAACAATTTTATATTTGGATGTTTAGAATATGCATTTGAAGCATTCGAATTGGCTACCTTAGATCCTACATCAAGAATTGAATATTCAAACGATGAAAATCATATCGATATACCAAATAATATTATTAGCGAAGTATCATTCGATATAGACGGAGAAAATAGAACAATTAGTTTTTCGCCAGGTTTAAATGCAATTGTTGGTAAAAGAGGAACAGGAAAATCATTGTTGCTTTCTGCCGTTAATAATTTGATAGATCAGAATTCAGAAAACGGTGCACTAAAAATCTACAAAGATTTAAAAATTAGTAACGTTAAAGGAAAAAATAGAGGTGGAATAGATATATCAATGGGTGGTTTATCGTCTACTACAGTTCTGACTCAAGATCAAATTAAAGAAATTTTTGAAGATCCAAAAAAAGCACAAGATAAAATAGCTCAAAATTTTAAAGATATTCCAAGCTTAGATTTGACACCATTAAATAAAGTTTTACAAACTGCGTTAAAAGTTAAACCTTTTAATGCGAATTATAAAAATTTAACATCAGATTTACTTAGTATTAAAAATGTATCAACTTATTCATTTGCTAGTTATTCTTTTTTAGATGATGTCAAAATCAAAGAGTACTATGCCAATATTACAAGTAATTTAAATTTGTTAATAACTAAAGTATTAAATGATGGTTTAAATGCAGATTTTTTGCTTAGCGAAAAAGACGCTATTGAAAAAGAGAAAATTACTTTACTCGAGATATACAAACTGTATAATCAAATGATTGCAGAGCACAATTCTATAATTAAAGAATATAATTCCGCAAAATCTACTAATCAGATTTCGTTAAGACAAAGTATTGATAATGCCAACAATGCAATAAGATTAATGACCGAAAATTTTGAGATACAGTTAAATTTTGAAAAATTGAAACATATGGTTAACAATTTTAAATTTGAAAAACCACCTGTAGAAATATTTCAAAAAGGCAAATACTTATTTGTTACTTATTATGAACTGCCTATTAACATAAAAGAAGAGATTGCGCAAAAGATTTTTAATTGTGTTACATACTGTAACTCATATGGACAAGTAGAAAAATATATCAAAAATGAGGGAAGTAACAAATTAAAAGCGTCGTATAAATCGTTGGGCGACGAACTACAAAAATTCATCTCCAGCGAGACTTTTAAATATAAAAATGAATTTTATGAGATTGAAGATTTATCTGACAATGTAGATTATTCTACATCGATAAAAGATATGGATGATTTAAAAGATATGGTTGAACATTTTAAGATAAAAAGTCTGTCAAAGAGCTCGCTTGGTGTAAAAAGTGTTGCATATTTAGATATGCTTTTCGAACTAGAAGATTCAATATTAATTTTAGATCAGCCGGAAGACAATATTGATAATGACTATATAAGTAAGTATCTTGTACCGAACATAAAACTTAAAAAGAAAATAAAACAATTGATATTTGTTACTCATAATCCTTCTGTAGCTGTTTATGGTGATGCTTTTAATTATATTTATGTAGAGAATGATGGAAAGATAAAATATACAAACTATTTAATAGAGAAGAATGATGATAAAGAAAAATTGATGAATATTTTAGAAGGTGGAAGAGGGAGTTTTTCAAATAGAAATCAAAAATTTGGTAATGTATTAGGAGATGAAGAATATGGAAATATGTAGAAGAACTGATGAAATTTGTTTAATAGAAAATGGAGTTACTGAGCCAATAGAAACTTATAATTTTTCAAAAGAAATTAATTTTGAAGGTTTGATGAAATTTCTTTTAGGAAAAAGCTTAAAAGAAAAAGTTGATTTAGTTAATACGATAGATAATCCATCTTCAGAAGAGACAAATTTAATTAAAGTTATTGGTAGTCTAATTAAATCTTACAATACAAAAGTTGATGAATTAGAAAAATTTAAAATAGAATAGTAAAATTTTGAACTTAAATAATTCATGTGATTTAAGGACGGAGACTTGTTAATACTAGGTATTAAGAGGAGACAACAAATCTCCTCTTTTAATATTAAATAATACTAGTGATTTGATATTGAATAGAAGTTAATACAGAGTATTAAAGGTCTAGATGAATTTCTAGGCCTTTTCATATGCTTATATTAGGATAACTTTGTAATAGATTGGGTATTTCTTGTTTCTTCTAGATAATGTAAATGAATCTTCTAGAATAGGAATATACTTTGCAAATTTATTTCTGTTCTTTCTGATTGTAATTGTCAATTAAATTATGTCGTTTTTTAGCGGTCAAAAATGGTCGCTCCTGCGATGAATCTAGTCTGATGTATGTCATACCAGCCAGGCTAAAATGGTTTAAGCGTAAGAGAAACTGACTTTGTATTTTTGAGAGAAATTTGAGTTGTGGGACGTTATCATCTAATACAATTTGCAAAAACTAATGGTTCACTGATTGAACCCTTTTGCAAAATTTAATGAGCTTTTTTTGTTAAGAGCATTTTATGTTAGATAAACAAGGTTATGGTATAATCACAATTATTAAAAAAGCGATATCGAAAACGACAAAATGGAAATTATTGATTTCACTAGATCGGCCATAAATAGTAGTCTTAAACTGAATGGGCGATATTATCGACAAAATGGAATTCTTTGGATGAACTTCTCTGGTTCAGGCATAGAATATTTTTTTTATGGAACGTCATCTTCTATAAAAATTGTCTCAACCGCCTCAGAAGATGAAATCCATAGACCATACCTTATGTTTTTTGTTGATGAATCATCTCCAAAAAAGTGCGAAATCAATCAATCAGAAATGGAAATCCTCTTAGTGGAAAATCTCTCTTTTCGACTGCACCATGTTAGAGTAATGAAAATTAGTGAGTGCTCATTTTCTCACGTTGGTTATCTTCACATTAAAACTGATGGCGTTTTTCTCGCATTTGAAGAAAAAGAGAAAATTAAAGTGGAAATTTACGGTGATTCAATAACTAATGGTTACGGAGTAGAAGCTACTAGTTCGGACAGCCCTTTTAAGACAAGCGAAGAGAACTTCGCACTTAGCTTTGCTTATCTTTTTAAAGAGAATCTTGATTTTGATATTCAAGTAGTGTCTGCCAGTGGTTTTCCTCTCTATCGTTCTATCTATAACGAAAATTCAATGATTAAGTCCATTCCCGAAATGTTTTCTTTAGCTTCCTTTGATTTTCAGACAAGTTTTGGCGAATCTCCGAAATGGGATAACCACCTATTTATACCAACTCTCGTCGTTGTTGCTCTTGGCACAAATGACGGAAGCGGGGGCGAGCGCAATTTCGATCAAACCGGTTTTAAAAAACAATTTCTGTCTTTTGTTAAAACACTATACAAAACCTATGGTTCCAAACTACACATCCTTGTCTTTGCGGCAATTTTGCCTTTGCCTCCTTTTATTAAACAAGCTTATCTTGAGGCCATAAAGGATGATAATTTAAATATCGATTTATTAGAAAGTAAAGCCACTAGTATTGGTGGCGTGATGCCTGTCGGTGGACATCCGAACAAACAGATGCACCGCTATGCAGCAAAAGAACTTGCGGATTATATTAAGAATAAATTACTTCTTGTTAAAGAATAAGGAAGCGGCTCCAAAAATTCCAGAATCATAGCCTAATTGGGCGGTTGTAATTTTTACTTTTGGGGTTCCTTTAAAGCCGTAATCTCTTTTTTCACAATAATCAATTAAGGGATCAAGAAGGTCTTTTCCTTGCTGAGCAATCCCTCCCGAAAGAACGACGGTCTCTGGCCGAAAAATATTACAGAAGTTAAGAACTCCTTCGCCTAGATACTTGATGTAGCTATCAATAATCTCTTCTGCATATTTGTCGCCTTTTAATTTTCCATTAAAAGGAGTAGCTCCATTAACTTCATTGATATTGTCGTGTACGAGTATCCACATGAGCGAATCTCGATTTTTTTCAAGCATTTCTTTGGTATCGCTAATTAAGGCAGTTGCCGAAGCATATGCTTCTAAGCAGCCTCGCCTTCCACAGGTACATAGTCGTCCATCAATCTCGATAACTGTATGACCTAGTTCTGCCCCCTTGCCCTCATTTCCTTCGTAAACTTGGCCATTAATGATAATTCCTCCACCTACTCCGGTACCGAGAGTGAGAAGAATAACCGAGGAAGCTTCTTTTCCTGCGCCAAAGATTGCTTCCCCTAATGCCGCAGCATTCGCGTCGTTGATGACTTTGACTTTTAAGTTGGTCGCCTTCTCCAGAATTTCTTTAAGAGGAACATTGCTCCAACTCAAATTGTTCGAATAATCAATGACCCCTTTTTCGCTATTAATCGCTCCTGGACATCCAACGCCAAGGCCGAGTATTTCTTTTTTTTGAATGTTATTTTCATTGATGAATGAAAGGATTTTTTTCCCCAATTTTTCGAGTGTTTCTTTTCCCGTTTCTTTGGCAATAATGGGTAGAGAAAAACGGGCTATAATTTGGCCATCTTCATTAATTGAAGCACCTTTAATTGAAGTGCCTCCAATATCCACACCAAGGGAAATCATTATTGCTTCTCCACTGTCATCATTAGGTATGTGCATTTCCCATTGATGCTGGCTTGTTGACCAGCGGGAATAAAAAAGGTGTTACCTTTAGAAAAAGGAATTTCATTAATTGTTCCACTTCCATCAGAGATCGTTATAGCAATAAATGATTCTTTTGTTGCGATGATTGGTAAGCCATCATTTTTGTTTTTATAAGTTGAAAAATAAGGGGAATAACCCAGTCTTCCTTCTTTTGTGATAATTGGGCAAAATTTATTAAAATCCATGACTTTTAAGGCTTTTTCGATATGAAGTTCGCGTGGTTTTCCGTCTTTTCCGATACGAGCATAGTCGTATAAACGATAGGTGAGATTAGAGTTTTGTTGTACTTCCAAAAGAGTGATTCCTTTTCCAATCGTGTGAGGAGTTCCGGAGGGGATAAAATAACATTCTCCCGGTTGAACCTTAATCGCATTAAGAACTTCAAGGAGAGTGTTGTTGGTTATTCTCTCGATGATTTCTTTCTTTGATACATCACGATTAAAACCAATGTAGAGCAGGGCATCTTTCTCGGCTTCGAGAATGTACCACATCTCGGTCTTTCCGTATGATTTTTCATTTTTTAATGCGTGGTCATCACTCGGGTGAACCTGAATTGAGAGATTGTCTTTTGCATTGATGAGTTTGACGAGCATGGGAAAAAAAGGAAAAGAAGAGGCAAGGGAACCGATGTCCTCCTGACTAGCGACATCTTTCAATCGTTTCCCTTTATTAATTCCAGAATCAATGAGCGAAGGGCCCTCATCACGAAAAGAAAGTTCCCAGCATTCGGCTATGCGGTCAGCGTTATTTTCTTTGCCCCAGGAGAAAAATTTAGTTCCTCCCCAGATATAGTCTTTTGTAGCGGGTTTTAGTTTTACTGTTTTCATTTAGTTTTCTCCCTAAAGTGAATCTATTTGGCAATTAGTGAAAATGGTTCATATCAATAAATTAGAAAAAAGACAAGAACATCTGTTGATAGAAGTTCAGCTTTTCTTCGAGTTTATCTTTATCCGCTTTTATATAGAAATAGAGTTTAAGTTTTGGTTCGGTTCCACTAGGCCTGACAGCGACAGACGATCCATCAATAAAGGAAAACTTTAAAACGTCACTTTTAGGAAGGAATATCTCTTCTTCGTAATTAATGAATGTTCTTTTTGAAGTGGCGTAATCCTCTTTATAGTTCAAATAGAGGAAATCATTCTTTTCTCTTAAAGATGCCATGAAAGAATCCATGGTTTCTTTGCCTTCTTGACCATAAAATTCTTTATTGATTAGACAAGTTTTATTCCAACCGTATTCTTCATATAGTTCTTTCATTCTTTCGATAAGATCCTTGTTCTGGCTCTTAAAATAAGCGCACATGTCAGCGATCATAAGCGCGCCATTGATGGCGTCTTTATCACGGATGTTTTTCGCGGAGAGATAACCGTAGGATTCTTCAAAACCAAGCAAAAAGTTATTGATATCTCCTTTTTCCTCCCTAATTCCCATTTGTTCTCCGATATATTTGAAGCCAGTTAACGTCTCATAAAGAGTGACATTGTTCTTTTTAGCAATTTCTTTTGCCATATCGCTGGTGACAATGGTTTTAATAACAAAGGGATTAGAAACACTTCTTACTCTTAGCAAATAATCGAAAAGAAGAACACCAATTTCATTTCCGTTTAAAAGGACAAACTCTCCCTTGTGCCTTATAGCAGTCCTCACTCGGTCACAATCAGGATCAGTGACAATAAAGATATCCGTTTTTTCTTCTTTGGCGAGTTCGATGCCAAGTTCGAGAGTTTCATTAAGCTCAGGATTAGGTTTTGGACAAGTCGGGAAATTCCCATCGGGATAGCATTGTTCTTTTACAGGAAAAATATTTTCATATCCCGCTAGTTTTAACACACTGGTGACACTTCGGAATCCCGCCCCATTAAGAGCGGAATAGACGATTTTAATGTCTTTCTTACCTTTAAATGTCGATAAGGAAGCTTCATAGTGATATAGAGCGTCGATTATTTCTTCCGAAATATATTCAACTTGTGACCTTTTCAAGTACTCGTTTAAAGAAAGGATAGGAAGAATTACGAACGGATCAATCTTTTCTATTTCTTTCATAATCAAATCAGCGGCATGGTCAGTTATTTGACATCCGTCACTGCCATAGACTTTGTAGCCATTGTATTGCTTTGGGTTGTGGGAAGCGGTGATGACAATACCAGCAGAAGCAGATAGAGACCGAACGGCATAGGAAAGGGCAGGAGTAGGCATTAATTCTTTATAAATAAAAACTCGAATCCCGTGATATGCCATTATTTGAGCTGTTGTATCAGCAAATAATCGCGATTTATTTCTTGAGTCATAAGCGATGGCGATGCTTGGCTCACGGAAATTATTTAATAGGTATTGAGCTAAACCAATACTCGCTCTTTTAACTGTATAAACGTTCATGCGATTGGTTCCAACACCAATCACTCCTCGTAAACCCCCAGTTCCAAAAGCAAGATCAGCGAAAAAAGCATCAATAATTTCACTTTCATTGAGCATATCTAACTCTCTATTTAAGCCATCCTCAAGAGGATATTTTTTCCATTTAAGGTATTTTGCTTTAATTAACTTATCCATTGATATCTTGATAAACCCCTTTAGCTATTTCGTATAATTCTTGGCACTTTTCTTTCTTGATAGGTTCAAATCCTTCAAGCGAAGAAAAAGTTGGAACAAACAAAGGTCTCTTTGCTTCTTGTTTTAATATGAAAAGAGCCCAACAACAAGCAACAAGATAACGAGCTTCCTCGGTGAGGTGATAGCCATCACGATTCATTGTATCGCCATAGATTGAACGAGCTTTTTCAACAACTTTCAAAGAAGGAATAATTAGATAAATATCTAGATCTCGAGCAATACGAGAATAGGTAGTCTCAATCATTTGTCCCATTTTCGATTGGGAATATTGATAGGGGGCATAAGCGGTGTTATCAAAGTTTTTCGCGTAAGACCAGGTTTCATGGAGAACAATCTTAGCATGTTTGTTATTTTTTCTAATTTCAGAGACGAGATTTTCAAGATGCGGGCGAAAGGAAGATTCAATTCCGGAAAAACCACTGGCTTGTTGTAAGACAATATAATCCCAAGCAGACCCATCAATTCCTTCGGGTTTCAAAATCTCCAAGATAGTCACTCCGATCTTCTTTAAATCACCATTAAGGTAGTATTCATAATCAGCAATATTGTTTTTGATATTATTTTCATGTCTAGAAATCTCGCATCCACCAATAAAAAGGGTTCCGACTTCTATTTGAGTGTCAAAAGAAGTAGAAATTTGATGTAAAAAAGTTGTGCCATCAACTCCAAAACTATTGGAAATAGAAAGTACCCTAATCATGGCTAAAGTGATCTTGTAAGTCTGTGATTATTTGCGCATTGCGTATACTGATCTTTTTCTTAATTAACTCATCAAGAGAAAGGAAAATAAGAGAGGCAACTTCTTCAAACTGAGGCATTAATTCTCCATGAAATTTGCGACACAGGAAAATGGCGTCGATTCCATAAATTTCATTTCCGTTATAGTAAACGTAATGAGTGATTTCTCCCGTATAGACTTTAAAGAGAACTAAGTCATCAGCAATTAGACCGGTTTCTTCCTTTAATTCTCGTCTTGCGCACTCTTCGTGGGTTTCGCCAATTTCAAGTCCGCCGCCCGGGAAGTCGTAAAAACCATCGTCCGCGCGAATTTCCACTAAAACTTTGTTTTCATTGTTAAATAAAACGACAACAGAATGTGGAATGGTTTTTGCTTTATGTTCTTGTTCGGCAACAAATTTATTATTTATACTCATAATTCAATCGGGGTGAGGAATGGTTCCACAGCTTCAGCGAATAATTGACCCAAATCGACCATAGCAGAAGCGCGATAGTGGGCTTCGTCTTCTTGAAGAGAGGTCTTATCTAAACCTTCGGATAAAGTATCAATTAATATATTATTATCTGATATTTTCGAAACATTTTGTTTTGCGGTGTTGATTTGTTCATAATAAACCCATCTTGTTGAATCAGAGATAGTGGCATCGACAAAAGCCATCTCAGTTTCACCTTCATAAGTTTTTAAATCATTTCTAATATCTTGAATTAATAGTTCAGTTAAACCTTCATAACCAGCATAGATTGTGGGAAAAGCATCCCCCTCTCCTTGCATCCAACAAAAAGCTTTGATGGTGGGTTCATATCCTTGTTTCTTTAAAGACTCGCACGCGTCTTTAATGTAATTAATAAAGTTTGCGTAAATTGTTCTTTCTAATTGTGAACTAGTGGAGGCAAAATCCCAATATAAAGAGGCCGCTCCTGTTGCGTGTTTTATTAATGCAACTTTATTGTTTCTACCGTGTTTAGAAAAATATTCCGCCATTCCCATTTCTGGCCCAAAGTTTGATGTTGTATTTCCTTGGCCAAACATCGTTGTTATAAAGTTATTATTACTTGAATTTTGTTTGTAATAACCCCCTTCATCGAGTTTTGTCCAACAATCATAGGCAATTTTGATTTCAGGATATCCTTCAACATATTCATTATATTTATCATTTCCGATCTCGTTGGCAACTTGTAAAGCAGGAGAGCATCCCACCATATTAGATTGCCCACCCATAATAATGACATCAATAGGGGTTCGGTTATTGTTATTACATCCCATAAGTCCTACACACATTGCTGTCAACAGCACTAGTTTCTTTCTCTTCATGACAATATTATATGTGCGAGAGCAAACTTGTGTTTGTATATATTAGTAAACAAATGGTTATTTTAGTAAACAAAAATCATAAAAGTGTAAAAAAAAGTATTTTGTTAGAGTAATTAAAGCCAAATTTGCGAAAAAAACTATGATATTAACATTTATGTTAAATAAAAGTTTACTATTTTTGCCATAAGTTTACCACATTTCTGTAAACCACTAGCGACAAATCAGTTAGAATATAGTTGAATTTTTAGATAAAGGAGATAAAAAATGAACAAATTTACTAAAAACGCACTTTTTGCCTTGTCATCGATTTTCATGATTGGAACCGTGGCTATCGCTAATTTTCAGAGTTTTGACCATTATTTAATTCCGATAGAAGCAGAAGCCCCCTCATATTCTCTTACGCTTGATGGAAGCAATGCTGCTGCTGGCTTGACAGATTCGTTTGGAACTGTCGCTAGTTATAATCCATCTCGCCAAGTCACCTGGACAATTAATGGTGGTAAGAGAGCGGAAGGAAAACATGTTCAGCTTGAACAATCAAGCGGAGCAAATGGTTTCTTGGCTAATACTTTTCCAATCACTGGTGTAATTTCGATTACCGCATCTTTTTCAGGAAGTCTTACTTTATTAGCTTCCCCAAATCAGAGCGGAAATATCGCTGATTATGCTGCGGTGACAGAATTATCCAGTGGCACC
>Ga0172378_10005857_pt1 | contig 11476 bp, 8 predicted proteins | sample GrowelOW332metaG_FD_119755 | JGI IMG/M metagenome (GOLD analysis project Ga0172378, IMG submission 119755) | Groundwater microbial communities from an aquifer near a municipal landfill in Southern Ontario, Canada - Pumphouse #3_1 metaG | ecosystem: Environmental > Aquatic > Deep subsurface >... | reverse complement strand
GCTTGGATCCATTTCAGCAGCCATGATTATGAAATGGGAATAGAACCCTCCCAGCCCAATTGTGTAGCCTGCGAGTTCCATCCTGACCGCGGCGAGGACAGCATCGATTGGTATCTTTGAGAAACTCAGGACAAGCTGCCTGCCTTCCCAGAGAAATGGGTGTCCTTTGGGATTTTCGTATTCTCCTTCCATGTACTCACAGAACTGGTGTATTCTAGGAAGTTCGTATTCGTGGGGCTTGAGGATCTTGTAGATCATTTTCATAAAATCATCAAGGCGTTCATCAAGAACCACAAACTCCACATCCTGACAATTCATTCCGGTAGGGGTGTATCCTCCAACGGCGAACAGTCTTTTGAATTCCCCTCTGGTGATCTTCTCATCAGTGAACCATCTGATGCTGCGGCGATCTTTAAGGAGCTTCATGAAATCATCATATGCGACATGTCCATCGGCAATCGGTTCTACTTCGAACTCTGGGAAGTCGGTCAGGGATATCGCATTCCTAGGGCAGATGGAATAGCATTGATAGCAAAGGAAACAGTCTTTTCCGTTGTAGACGGCCTTTTTATCGACGATATCGATGCTATCACGGATGCATATTGCCGAGCAACGTTTGCATCCGATGCATTTATTCGGATCGATTTGAATGGCCTTACTCATCTTCATGGGCGACGATAGGTGTTCTGTGGTATTTTTTTTATTTCTCCATTTTGAATGATGCATATCAAGATTGGCTTCCAAGGAGACGTTGCCCTTTTTGAAACCTCTGACAGGTTTTTGATATCAAGAAAGATTATGAGTAACAAATTTTCAGGTTTATACAATCCGAAAATAGGCAAATCCATAGGTTCCCCAGATTTACGTTTTTGATTCCATGTAATTAGGGCAGGTCGGAATATGTGGTAAATAGTGTCGTCGGCACTTGTTGCTTATGTAATATTCTTTTGAAGAGCGATATATAATTCAACAACAATCTGGATTAAAACTGATCCTCCTACGGAAACGTATTAGTCTTGGAGTTCCGTACGCAACGCTGAAGTTTATGGATGTAGTCTCTTTCGATTTCACATCTGATGGCAGGGACAAACTCGGCAGAGGCGCCATGGGAAGAGATTGGCCCGTGGTGTATCTCATCAACAACGATTCGGAGATGTACATAGGGGAAACCTGTAGCGTATACAATCGTTTTTCGCAGCATCTGCAGAATCCGGACCGTAGCGGGTTAAAGACGATGAATGTGATAATCGACGATCAGTTCAACAAATCGGCCGTTCTCGATATCGAACAGTCGTTGATCCAGCTCTGCCACGCGGATGAGAAATTCAGACTGCAGAACCTGAATGCAGGTCAGTCTGTAAAATACAATTATTACCAGCGAGAGATGTACGTCAATAAGCTGAACAGCATCTGGAAATGCATGAGGGACAGGAAACTCGCCGATCATGATTTCTTCACGCTCAAGAATTCCAGCCTGTTCAAATATTCTCCATACATGACACTGACGGTGGAACAGAACACGATCTGTACCTATGTGATACATGACATTCTTGAAAAGATGGTAAAGGGCGAGAAGGGAACATCAGTCATCAACGGTTCCGCAGGGACAGGGAAGACGGTCATGGCCATAAACATGATCTTCACTCTGATCAATGCTGACAGGATAAGGATCGATACCTCGGATGTCACGTACGGATTCACGGATGAACAGATGGTCGTGCACGAGTTGCATGAATTCCTGAAGCATCACGACAGACTGAGGGTAGGTTTCGTCCTTCCCATGGCATCGATACGCATGACGATGAGCACTGTTTTCAGAAAAACAGAAAACGGATTGAAGGCTAATATGGTCATAGGTCCGGCCGATGTGGTAAAAGGGCATTACGATATATTGTTCGTAGACGAGAGCCATAGGCTTGCCAAAAGGAAGAATATACCGAATATGGGTTCATTCGACAGGGTATGCAGGAGTCTGAAACTCGAACCAGAAAATTCAACGCAATTGGACTGGATAATGAAATGCAGCGACTATCAGGTGCTGTTCTATGACAAGGATCAGACGGTCAAGGGATCGGATATATCTCCAGAGCAGTTCGATAAGACCGTCGGTCCGGACGCAAAGCAGTATTTCCTCAAGACACAGATGAGATGTGCCGCGGGAGACGGTTATCCGAAGTATCTGAAGAGGATATTCGAATGTAAACAGGATCTGTTCGATGAGGTAAGGAATTACGACTTCAGGATATTCGACGACGTCGACCTGATGGTCAACGAGATAAAATCGTTGAACTCGGAATACAAACTATGCCGTACGGTCGCAGGTTATTCATGGAAATGGATTTCGAAAGGTTACAGGGCGGAGGAGATCAAAGCCGAACATCTTGAGGATATCCACATCGGACCCTACAAGTATATCTGGAACATGAGTAACATGGAATGGATCCTTCGTGAGGATTCGATCGACGAGATAGGTTGTATCCACACATCCCAGGGGTATGATCTGAATTATGTCGGTGTCATATTCGGATACGAGATCGATTACGACAAGGTCAATAATAGGATAGTCGTGGATACGAGCAAATTCTATGATACGAATGTGAAGAAGGCCACGGATGAAGAGACCGTGAGGAAGTACATAATCAATGCATACAGGATCATGATGACGAGAGGCATCAGAGGCTGCTACGTCTACGCGTGCAATCAGGGTCTCAATGAATATCTGAAGAGATTCATCAAAGGTTCAGACATATAAGTGCTCCGGTACAAATGATGAAAATGTCCGATTGTGTTCTGTTTATCGGTTGATTGCGATCTTTCCAATATATAGTGAAAGCAGTTGTTTTTAAGCGATCAATTTTGTAAGTTTTTCTAAACATAATTGTCTTTTAGCGTACGTCGAACGGAGAGGGGAAAGTATCCTTTGTGATTGGAATAATTTTCCAAAAACAGGAATCATGTGAAGATGGTAAACGATGTCGGGGCTGGTGGTACATCAGAATACAGTTTCTGCCAGGCTCTTCTCTCTTTCAGAATTCCATAGGACGTCTTGGTGTAATTATCATAACTTTCGAACTCCTTGTCGAAATATCCCTGTATAACCGAATCCATGATTATCCCTCACCAGTATTACTATTTCATTAAAAAATATAACTAGATTAGATCATGTCGCATTGACCGTAATTGTTGGGGTTATAGTGCAAAGTCATTTGGGTTTGTTCCTGTTTCCGTCGTGAACTGTTTATAATAGAAAATCAAGCAGTAAAAGTACTGACTGAGTTATTTTATTGAATTCTATCAGAGTGGAATAAAACGATGTTCGTATCAAAAGAATATCTTTTTTATACAATACTGTCGACAATACATATTTTTTAAATATAGTGTTACTATGTACAATAAAGTGTTACTAATGGTTGCGCTTTAGGATTTGGTCAGATGAACAAGAAAATCATGGCGATCGCCGTCGTTGCGATAATGGTGGTCGCTGGCGCGTCGATTTTATTCGTCGTGCTAGACAGCAACAGGGACGAGGGTCCTACCGGCACTGTGACTTTCGGGATGGTCCTATCTTCCGGTGGTGAGCATTTCGGATTACAGGATATGGGGACATATTACTTCCATGGTGCGAATGTGTATCATGAGAATCTGGTTGCCACCGATGAGAACGGCAACTATTACGGACTGCTCGCCGAGAGCTGGACCACCAACAGCGATGCGAGCGTATGGACGTTCGTCATCAGAGACAATGTCAAATGGAGCGACGGTATTGATTTCAGTGCCGATGATGTGCTATTCACTATCAATTACATTCTGGATAAGAAACCCTGGGGGATGAATGATGCTGCATTCCTGAACAATCTCGAATCAGCGACCAAGGGTATGAACTCTGAGGGGAAAGAGACGGTTACAATGACAATGGACGGTCCATTCGCGAACCTGCTTCTTAACATGAGATGCGGAATGACCATACTGCCGGAGCACATCTACAAAAACGTTGACGATCCAATGAGCTACGGGGACCCGGTCACAGAGCTTAACGCGGCCATCGGGACCGGTCCGTTCATAGTCGATAAACTGGACGTTAGTTCCAGAACCATGACTCTGCATGCCAATCAGAACTATTACAACGGTGTGCCGAAGACCGAGATAATGAGGATAAGGTACTATTCTGATTGGAACACCATGGTTCTTGCGCTTGCCAACGGCGAATGCGATGCATCTCTCGCCTGGGGTTCCGGCGTCTCTGCGACGATCCTTCCCGAAGTCGAAAAGTACGACAATCTCAAGACCGGTGAGTACAGCAGCGCTGCCATATCTGCGATATGCTTCAATACGCTTCGCGAACCTTACGATAACGCGGACCTTAGAGTGGCATTCTCTTACTGCGTAGATTATGAAAAATTCGTAGATAACATAAACAGTGGTGTCGGAAGCGTTCCCGGGAAGACCCTGGTCCCTTCGTGCATGAAGTATTACGTGGACGAAGGTCTCCTTGAGTACAATATCGATAAGGCCAAGGCCGCCTTCGATAGGCTCGGATATACAGATACCGACGGCGACGGATATCGCGAGACACCGAGTGGCGGCGATTTCCAGCCCACCCTTGCTTTCAGTGCTTCCTCGGCGGACAGAGCAAGGCTCATACAGACCGGATGCAGGTTGGCAGGTATAGATCTGCAGCTCGATTCCATATCCTCCGGATGGGGGAGTTGGAAAAGACAGGTGGACGGAAACGGGATACGTCTCTATGATATGGTACTCAGCGGTTGCTCGTTCCTCGGAACCAATTCGTGGATGGGCTACGGAACAACGTTTGTAGATATCAACGGTGGTCTCAAGGACTGTCAAGTAAACGACGAAGAATTTCAGGACATAATAACAGAACTCAAATCTGCTAACACCGACGCGAAAATGAAGTCTGCAGTGGAAGATCTGCAGGATTACTACATGGAAGAGGTGCCTTTCATCCCGTTGTTCGAGAACGAGATCGTGACCATACAGAATGCAGGCCTTACAGGACTGACCGTGGACCCGCTGTTCGGATACACGATCTGCTGTGGCACGCTCATGAACGTATGCTGGGCATGACGGATGTTCGTATTCCTCCGTTCAAAACCATTTACAAAACATTTTTCAAACCCGTTCCATGATGTTAGGGTGATGCGGTGGATAACAGGACAAAATGGTTCTTGATGAGGGTCGTGCGTTTTTTCGTCATAGGGTTTCTGGCCCTCACCATCATCTTCATCCTGCCCCGCATCATGCCTGGCGATCCGATAGACAATCTTTTCGGAGAGAACGCTTCTCTTCTGAACGAAGATGCGGTCGATATCATGTACGCCAAGTACCATCTCGACGATCCTCTGTGGGAACAGTATCTCGCGTTTCTCAAATCCATATTCACGTTCGACTACGGATACTCTATAATATCAGCATCCAGTGTCAACAAGCTCATAGCACAGAGACTGCCTTGGACGTTGGCTCTAACGATACCATCACTGCTCATCGGATCGGTCATCGGTTTCTATCTGGCTCTATACTGCGGTACCACCAGAAAAATCACGGACAAAACCATGACATCGTTATCGATATTCATGCACACGATGCCGACATTTCTGATAGCCATGATCTTCGTGAAGGCCCTAGCGTTCGATCTGGGATTGTTCCCATTAAGTCACAATAATTCTGGAACCTACAGCGGCGGATGGATGTGGTATCTGGATTCCATGTATCATCTGCTGTTGCCCTCTATCATTCTGATAATAGGTACCGTGACGTCGTACTATCTGACGATCAGGAACTCCGTTCTAGAGGTGAAAAATGATGATTACATATTCGTGGCCGAATCGAAGGGACTGACTGACGAAGAGATCCGAAGCAGGCACGTTTCGAGGAATGCTCTTCCCGTATTCTTGAGCATATTCGCAATGGGTCTCGGGGGGATACTCTCAGGAGCTCTCATAATTGAACTGGTGTTCTCCCTCAATGGTATGGGAACACTCCTGTACCAGGCGATCTCCAGACAGGATTACCCCGTGATCCAGGGCGTATTCATACTTCTGACCACGTGGGTGCTGCTGATGAATCTTGTCGCCGAATTCGCATACGGGCTCGCCGATCCACGGATCGGCGATTCCCACGACAGAGGTACGAAATGATGGACACGAGCTACATTGTCTATTTCCTGTTCGGGAATAAGAGGAAGATCTTCGGTACCTCGATAATCGTCGTCATGATGCTTATCACAATCTTCGCCGAGCAGATAGCTCCCTACGATCCGCTTGCAATGGACTTCAAACCGTTCCTATCGCCATCCACCGAGCATTGGTTGGGAACGGATAACCTGGGTCAGGACATATATTCACAACTCATAATGTCATCCAGGACATCCCTTTCCATAGGGTTGATAGCCGCGACCATGGTCGTATTCGTAGGATTGACATTCGGTCTGATAGCGGGATACAAGAGCGGAATCATCGAGAACACCCTGATGGGCACCACAGATCTCTTCATCCTCATCCCATCGCTTCCGCTGACGATCATACTCATATCATATATGGGTCCCAGTGTCTACAACATCATCATCGTGATAACACTGCTGTCATGGTGCGGTACCGCTAGGATCGTGCACAGTCGTGTCCTGCAGGTCAAGGAGCAATCATTCATCGAATCGGCCAGGATGATGGCATTCAGCGACCGTCACATAATGTTCAAACACATTCTGAAGAACACGGAGGATGTCCTCTTGGCGAGATGGTGTCTTGCTATCGTAGCAGCGATGATGGCAGAGGCAGGATTGGCTTTTCTCGGCCTAGGGGACCCGTTTCACGTCAGTTGGGGCGGAATGATAACCGATGCGTTCTCCAACGGCGGATATGTCAGGGGCATGTGGTGGTGGTATGTGATGCCGGGGGCGATGATCTCCCTGGTCGCTCTGGCCTTTTTCATGCTGGCTTCTTTCGACAAGGACCATATCTATGTGGAGGCGTGAGATGGAGACATTGGTTGAGATACGTCGACTTAACGTCATATTCCCAACATTCGACGGCGGATTCAGGGCGATCAAAGATCTGGATATGGACATCTACTCCGGGGATAAGATAGCGGTCATGGGCGAGTCCGGATGCGGAAAATCCGTTCTCGGGCATTCGATAATGGGTCTTTTGGCCGATATCTCACTCACAACCGGAAGCATCCTGTTCATGGGAAAGGAGATCGTGGGTGCTAAAAGGTCAACACTCATTTCTCTCAGGGGTAGCAAAGTGGCGCTTGTTCCGCAGAGTCCCAGCACCGCTTTAGACCCTGTAATGAAAGTCGGGACGCAGATAGATGAGATGTTCTGGAAGGAAGGGGTTCCGAGGAAGGAGGCATCCGAAAGGAGCAAGAAGAAACTAGAAGCCCTCGGATTCAAAGATAGTGATGCCATCTATTCCACATATCCGCATAGACTTTCAGGAGGGATGTGTGAACGGGCGGTTATCGCTATGGGCACGGCATTGAATCCGGAGCTTGTGATCGCCGATGAACCGACAAAGGGTCTGGATCCTGCGATAAAGATCGAGACACTGAAGAAGCTGTACACCAGCTGTGCCGACAAGACCCTTATGATGATCACGCACGACTACTACGCCGCCCACATATGTAACAGGGTCTGTATCATGTACCGTGGGGAGATGGTCGAGGACGGGAACTGGAGGGAGGTTCTTACGAATCCTTCACACCCATATGTCCGTGGGCTCTGGTCCTCTCTGCCTAAGAACGGTATGGTACCGATCAACGACCCGTTGAGGATAGTTCCGGGCGAGGGGTGTGGATTCGGGGACAGGTGCGGATCCTACTCGGAGAGATGCAACGGGAAACAGGATATGGTAACGGATTCCAATGGTCATTGCGTGAGGTGTTGGCGTGCTGGAATTGAATGAGATTACCAAATACTGGACCACCGGTATGGTTTTCGGGAGAAAACATACCATCGTCCTTGACGGTATCTCCATGTCCTTCGATCGCGGTAAGATCACTGCGTTGATAGGAAACAGCGGATGCGGTAAGACGACCTTGTCGAAGATCGCGACAGGCATCACCGATCCATCCTCAGGAACCGTTTCATTGGACGGTGTACCTTTCACAGAGGATAATTTCAGGGAGAACAGATGGCAGATACAGATGGTGTTCCAGCATCCTGAGGGTGCGTTGAATCCCAGGATAAAGATCGAGGACTCCATCAAGGAGGTCCTCCGCAAGGTGGGATGTCCAGGAAACAGATTGAACGAACGTATGGACGAAATTTGTGCCGAAATGGGCATCCAACCCGAGTTACTCAAAAGATATCCGAATCAGATCAGCGGCGGCGAGATTCAGCGGATCGTCCTCGCCAGGGTCATGATGTTTCAGCCCAGGTACCTATTCCTGGATGAACCCACATCCATGCTCGATCCGTCGGTACAGGCCAATATCTTCGGGCTCATCTTAAAAAAGACCCGTAAATTCAATTCAGGGGTCGTGATCGTTACACACGATCTCGATATAGTATCAAACTTAGCGGACAACGTGGCCTTCCTCGAAAACGGAAGGATACAGGCATACGGTACTGCAGAAGAAGTCCGAAAGGTAGCTACCGATCTCTTCGAATCATGGGACAGACAGAAGAACATGCGCAGGATAACATCGGAATGTCATTTGGCAGGGGATTCGCAAAGGATTTAAGGTTGTGTCGGATGTTTGAATAACTTCTCTGAGAATAAGCAGATGGGAGTACCATGGTCGTCTTATGTTGCACTAGTGTTCAGGATAGGAACCATTACAAAGATTCAAATTCTTGATCTTCTGATTTCAATGACGAATATCTGTTTTGTTTTTCAGAAGCACGATGGATCCTTAGACCGACAAATCTACAATATATGAAAAGACCCGAGTCGGTCTTGGGGAGGGAATCATAGTTATGGAATCTTCCTATCAGATCTTAATGAAAACCAATCGAAGAACGGTATCATATCGCTTGGTGTCAAGAATCTGGGATTCCGGTTTGAAGGTAGAGCTTGAATAAAAATGAAAATTCCCGGAGTTCACGATCTGTACGGGATCGACCCCCCGGGGATTGTACACCAACAGTGTTGCTCATCAGAGGTAGACTCCCTCATTCCCGGGTTCGCCATGATAACCGAAGTATTTTGTACCAGATACATCTGCCGTAACAAGGCCAGGTTCACCACGGGCACCACCGAGACCTGGATCCTCTCTTCTTCCGTTAGAGCCGTTAACATCACCGTATCCTCCGAGACCCGCCTGGGCCACGTCTCCGCCGTCTCCGCCGTCTCCGCCATTCGATACGGTGGGGATCTTCACCACGAACCAACTGTTAATCTGGCCGTCTCCGCCGTCACCACCTTTTCCGGGTTTTCCGGAATCTCCTCCGTGACCTCCCATGCTCCTGTGTTCTGTGAAATATCCAGACACCGATGAAACACTTATCGTCTTCGGTGAATCACCGCCGTTTCCACCAGTACCCGAATTTCCGCCGTTTCCGCCGTTGGATCCCGATCTCACCTCTCCGAGGGTATTCAATCCCATGCCGCCGTCTCCGCCGTCTCCGCCGTCCCCACCATTTCCGCCGTCTCCGCCGTTTCCACTGTACAGATCCAGAGTAACACCGGTTAAAATCTCAATTTTGGTCGTACGGATCGCGTATCCCCCTGTGCCTCCGTCTCCGCCCCCGGAACCGTTGGAACCATCTGATCCGTCACTTGCATTGACAGTCTCAGTTGCATTGTCACCTGTTCTTCCGTCGTATCCGTCGATTCCAGATCCACCTTTTCCGCCGTTTCCGCCCATAACTTTGATGACGCCTGTCCCGGACATGGAAAGTGTATTGGACACTATCGCATCACCACCCTGCGAACCGTTTGCTGATGATGTCCCATCGCAGCCGTTACCGCCCGTCAGATTCAATGTCGATGACGCTGAGATGCCAACGTTACCCACAGATATTGCAGGATATCCTGCGGACCCGGAGATTCCGTCGGATCCCGTCACACTGACAGATCCTATGGTGTTCAGATTCACTCTGAACGATGCATTTTGATCGACACAGTAGATTCCTGCATGTCCATCCGTGGCTGTAAGGGATACGTCCTTCAATATTATTCTAAGACTGTCGGTTCTAGAGCCGATCGATATGGAGAAATTTTCCAAAGATATACTGTCACCGCAGAATTCTATCGTGTCAATATCGGAGGGTATTGTGTAGATGCTATTATTCGATTCGCTGTTCAGAAAAACGGTTTTACTCGATTGCACCGTTATATTCTTGGACGCGGTCACACCGTACTTATCGCTATGAGCAAAAACTGTGATGATATCTCCCGTTTCGACAGTACCAGATAACGTAACTGAATACGATTTGCCATCCTTGCTCACGGTACCTGTCGCATTCTCGCCTTCTACGGACCACGATACGGTTTTATCAGTCGTGTTGGCGGGTGATACGTCCACCGTGAACGTTACAGTCTGGTCGATGCATATCACATCCGAATCAGAATTAATGGTGAGCCCATCCATAGGATGTTCTTCAGTAAGGGTGTAAACGCCTACTGCGGTAAATGCGATGATCAGGACCAATGCTACGGCAGTGATCTTTTTTTTCCTCGGGATTTTGTGTTTAACATAGGTTGCTAACCTGTAATTGTCATTGAGATCGATTCTGATGCATTCGATGTTCTTGAACCTATCCCTGATCCTCTTAGCCGAGGACTCATCACATTTCTTCAGATAAGCGTCGATGGCATCCGCCATCTTTGCTCCTAGCTTCTCTTTTACCAGATCATCTATCATCTCGAAAGCATCATTGAGTTCGTTCTTCTCAAGGTGCTCGCGAAACTTGATAAGGATCCTGTTTTTCTCTGTACTCTCCATGCGATATCACCAGATTGCCGGCTTAACTCCCAGCTGTCTGTATTCTTTGATCAATGCGTATCTGCCCTTTCGGATGAATTCCTTCTGTTCGTCGGCGGTATCCATTGCCGATCTGACAGCATGTTTGAATTCTGAATCGCGGTCTGCGCAACAGGTCGCTTCGATCAGCAACGCATGGAATTCGTGACCATCCTCCGTATTCAACTCGAAACCCAACCGTTCTCCTTCACACGAGAGTGGAATGGAGCTGGATGGATAGACATCCGTGCCGACGACCACGCCGACCATTGCATGACCTTCGGGGAACACGATGACCGGCTCCAAATTCATAGCCTCGAAGATCGAAGCGAAGAGGATCGATAGTTCGATGCAGTTTCCAGAATGATCCTCCAATACCTTTTCAGGGGTCCTGACCCTCTGAAAACGGTTCTCGTCGTTCAAGGTCGACGTATCGGAGACGTAGGCCATGCCCATGTCCCTTATGGCGGTATATGTGGCCTCCATCTGGCAGAGAACATTGTCAGGACACTGATATCCCGTTATACTGAATTTTTCACCCATAGCCGCTGCG
>Ga0172378_10005856_pt1 | contig 11476 bp, 10 predicted proteins | sample GrowelOW332metaG_FD_119755 | JGI IMG/M metagenome (GOLD analysis project Ga0172378, IMG submission 119755) | Groundwater microbial communities from an aquifer near a municipal landfill in Southern Ontario, Canada - Pumphouse #3_1 metaG | ecosystem: Environmental > Aquatic > Deep subsurface >... | reverse complement strand
CTGAGCACGGTGTGAGGGGCGATGCTTATGCAGGAGGTTCGGTTGAGGATTCGAAGGACCCTCAGACGGGGCTTCCGGTGTACTCCATATATGGTGCGAACCGAGATCCATCCGAGGCTATGCTGAAAGGGATTGACATTGTGGTTTATGACATTCAGGATGTCGGTAGCCGTTCCTACACTTTCATCAGTACTCTCGGACTGGTGATGAGGGCTTGTTCGAAGCTGGGGATTGAGGTGATGGTGCTTGACAGGCCTAATCCGCTCGGAGGCAACAAAGTGGAGGGCAGTTACGTGGAGACCGGGTTTTATTCTTTTGTGAGCGAGTTCAAGATTCCATATATTTATGGTCTCACGGTGGGGGAGCTGGCCATAATGCTGAATGAGGAGGGCCTGAACACGGGTCAGAAAGGCAATGAGAAGGCGCTTAAATGCAAATTGTCCGTCATCCCGATGGAGGGATGGCACAGGGATATGCTCTATGCGGACACCAAGCTGCCGTGGATATTGCCATCGCCGAACATCCCTTCCCCGCAGTCCGCTCTATGCTATCCTTCTTCTGGAATATGCGGAGAGTTCAATAATTATCTGAACATCGGTGTGGGCTACACTGTCCCGTTTGAGGTGTTTGCCGCGCAATGGATTGACGCAGATGCCCTTAAGGCTCGTCTGGACAGCTATGTGATTCCGGGTACAGAGTTCAGGGTGATCCATTTCAAGCCTTTTTTCGGAAGCAACGCAGGCAAACTGATTCACGGGGTCCAGTTTTTCTACACTGATTATGACAAGGCTGTGATCACTCTGACGCAGTTCTATGTTATGCAAGCGGTCTACGAACTGTATCCTGATCATAATCCTTTTGTCGTGTCCACAAACAGGACTGATATGTTCGACAAAGTTTGCGGCTCGGATTTTGTCAGAAAGGAATTCTCGAAAGGGTTGAAAGTCTCTTCAATATCAGATTTTTGGAATAAAGATGTAGAGGATTTCAAGTCTCTTTCAAAAAAATATTATATTTACCGTTAAATACAATAGACTTATGAAAACGAAAATGAACCTAATTGCGGTTATGGCATTGGCTGTCGCTCTGGCGATGTCGCCTGCTTTAGCTCAGACGCGTACCGGAACCCAAAACAGAACTACTAATACACAGACGCAAAAGAAATCCTCGGACACCAAATCTTCTTCCACAAGGTCTTCCGGGAACAGCTCTTCCACCAGATCTTCCGGGAACAGCTCTTCCACAAGGTCTTCCGGGAACAGTTCATCGGTGAGGAGTTCTTCCTCGTCCTCTTCCAACAGGAATTCCGCGGTTAGAAGTTCGTCCTCGAGCAGCCGTTCCAACCCTACGACCACATCGAGTTCGTCCTCTCGTTCCTCTTCCGGTTCTACTTCAGGCAACAGTTATTCCAATCCTCCTAAAAGGACAGGCACAACTACAACCAACAACGGTTCCACTTCCTCCTCTTCTTCCTCCAGCCAAGTAAGGAACGGGTCCCGTAGCGGATCTTCCTCCGGCCAGGTGAACAATGGATCAAGTTCTTCAAGAACAGGATCCGGTGCCACTCGTTCCGGCTCAAGTTCCTCACGCACAAGCTCTTCCAATAGGGAGTCCGCTGCAAGGATCAGCTCATCAAGCCAAAATAATCAGTCTTCAGGGAATAGCTCTCAGGCTCGTTACAACAGCAACATAACAAAAAACGGAGATCTTCGACCTGTTACAGGCAACAGCAATAGAGGCAACGGGAATGCTTCCAGAGGCAACGGCAACAGTTACAATGACGGGGGCTACAACAACAATAACAGTAATCACGGTTATTCCGACATGGGAGGTGGCAGAGGCGACTTCAGAGTTGACAATCACAATGTCCGCAGAGTCCATCCTCACGACAGGGATTATCTGAGCTATGACCGCCCTCCTCATTTTTACTCCAACGACTATCACTACTACGGTTATAGAGTCAACTATCTGCCGCCGAGATACAGAAGAATCAGGTCTTACGGCATTGATTACTATCTTTACAACGGGATATACTACCGTCCTTACGACTCTTACTATGTGGTTTGCCGTCCTCCTTTCGGGACTTCGATCGGCAGTCTTCTGGTAGCAAGCGCTCTTAATGCGGTCAATTTTGCCTACTACACTAACGTCTACAGAACGTACAGGGCTATAGACAGTTACAACGACTACATCGATGAGCAGAATCGCACCATAGCTCGCAACAATCAGATTCTCGCATCTCAGAACAACCAGATGGCACTCAATCTGAACAGAGCGTCAGACGCCTACTCTCTTGCCAATCAACTTGGCCTGATACAGAGTTACGCTTACGCCAATCAGGAGTACTACTATCAGGACGGAGTTTTCTACATCATTGACCGAAACGGTGAGTACACGGTCATCACCCCGCCCGCAGGTGCTTTGGTCAATGCTCTTCCGGATGACTATCAAATTCTTACAATGAATGGCAGAGAGTATTACCAAGTCGACAACACCGTCTATGACACAACCGTAGAAGGCGGTGTCCCTTACTTGGAAGTTCTCGGCCAGTTGCCATACTCCAGATCATCCGCCTACTATCGCAGCAACAACACCTACAATAGCGGTACCGGCCTCTTTAATTAGACAACACTGTACTTCAAGCAGATTGCCTCAAAGGTCTATTTGCAAAACAGCGGCATCGGTCACTAAGACCCGTCAACTACCACGACCTCATAAGCGAATGTGCCCCCGGTCATAGTACTCGGCAGCCAGTTGAGGAAAAATAACTGTAGGACAGCTTTACAACGATATTGGCCCCCTCCTTTCCGGAGGGGGCCAATATCGTTATAACATTGAGTGGCAACGGATTACCCGCAACGGGGCAGTAGCCCGAAATGCTCTGTAATGCAATTTGCCAATCGGTCCTTGAAGCAGGACTTCGCTATTTCAGAGTGCCGTTCTCGGCAGACTGAATCATAGCCTCGTTAGCTGTGATGTAGATCTCGACACGACGATTCTGAGCCCTTCCGGCAGCGGTGCCGTTGTCAGCTACAGGGTCATTGTAAGATTTGCCTTCTGTGGCGATACGGTTTGAAGCTATACCGCAGCTCTTAAGGTAAGAAGCAACCGCAGACGCTCTGTTTGCGGAAAGTTTCTCGTTAACCTCAGCTGAGCCGGTGTTGTCAGTGTGTCCGTACACAGTCATATCCGTGTCAGTCATATCCTGCATCTTGGCAGCGAACTCAGACAACTCTTTTTTGGAGGTCGCTGAAAGTGTGGAACCGTTGGTAGGGAAAAGGATCCCGCTTGAGAAAGTGACTTTGATAGCCTCAAGCCCGTTCTGATCAGTAACCTTGTCCACGCTTGCGTTCTCAAGAGCAGCGAGTTCAGCAGCTTTCTTGTCCATTTTCTTTCCTATCAGAGCACCTGTTCCGGCACCAACCGCTGTTCCGATTGCGGCACCGATAGCAGTACCTTTGGCATCCTTGCCAATCAACGCTCCTATACCCGCACCTAAGGCAGCGCCGGCTCCGGAGCCGATCAAAGTGCCTTTACCTGTCTTTGACATTGTGGAGCAACCCTGAAACAGAACTGCAGCACACATAAACATAAGAATAAACTTTTTCATAATATTTAATTAAATAATTAAATGATTCTTTAGAACAGAACCGCGACTCCGGCGTGAAACTGATTCCTGTGAGTATTAGTGACATCAGGTTTGGAAAGATCCAAAAGACCGAAATCGTAACCTGCTTTAACCTGGAAAAGATTGGAGATGACAACTCCTACCTCCGCACCCGCCTGAATGTCGAATCTGCGCATATTCCCCTTGTCGCTGTCGAAAATATCCTGACTGCCGGCCACCCCGACGGAAAGACCCGGGCCGGCTGATGCGAACATCCCGAACTCATTTGAGAAATCGTAAGAATATTTCGCGTGAACTGGAATCTGAATGTAGTGCAAATCGATGTCTCCGTCATTTCCCGTGTTGTTCAGACGCTGATAGGCATAGTACAGACCAGGCTCGATGGTCAAGCCCTGAACTGAGAATGGCGCCCAATCATAAGTGCCTCCGATGTAGACTCCGTTCATATTGAAATTGTACGTGCCGTCGCCGGTGACTCTCAGATTAGAATAAAGATACCCTGAGCCAACGCTGAACTGAGCGGAAGCGTCAATTGCACAGCACATAAGAGCCGTGCCAAAGATCAATGCTAAAATTTTTTTCATAAAAAATACACTCTTAAAATTTTGCAAATTTAACAATCTTTTTCAAATAGCAACGCCTTTTTTCAGAGTCCCAGTTTCTTAAAAAAGTCGTTTCCCTTGTCGTCCACGAGGATAAATGCAGGGAAATTCTGCACCTTTATCTTCCATATAGCCTCCATCCCGAGATCCGGATACTCCACGCATTCGATAGATTTGATGCTCTCGAAAGAAAGGACTGCCGCAGGACCGCCGATGGATCCGAGATAGAAACCTCCGTGCTTTTTGCATGCATCGGTCACTGCCTGTGTGCGATTGCCTTTCGCAATCATAATCATACTCCCGCCGTGAGACTGGAACAAATCCACATAAGGATCCATACGGTTAGCCGTGGTAGGTCCCATAGAGCCGCAAGACATTCCTTCCGGAGTCTTTGCCGGGCCAGCGTAGAACACAGGATGGTCCTTGAAGTACTGAGGAAGCTCCTCTCCCTTGTCCAGACGCTCCTTCAAACGGGCGTGAGCGATGTCGCGGGCCACGATGATGGTGCCGTTGAGGCTAAGACGAGTGGAGACGGGGTATTTTGTCAATTCTTTAAGTACCTCATTCATAGGAAGATCCAGATTGATGTTCACCGCATCACCTTCTCCAGCCTCGCGAAGTTCCTTAGGGATAAGCCTTCCCGGATTATCGTCAAGTTTCTCAATCCAAATGCCGTCCCTGTTGATCTTGGTCTTGACATTTCTGTCTGCGGAACAGCTGACCCCCAATCCGATAGGGCAGCTTGCCCCGTGGCGAGGCAGACGGATGATTCTTACGTCGTGAGCGAAATACTTCCCTCCGAATTGTGCTCCGAGACCTATCTTGTAAGCCTCTTCCAGAACCTCTTTCTCAAGCTCAGTGTCTCTGAAAGCGCGACCTGTCTCGTCTCCGGTGGTAGGAAGCGCGTCATAATAATGGGTTGAGGCAAGTTTGACAGTGAGTAGATTCTTCTCAGCCGAAGTGCCTCCGATCACGAACGCGATGTGATATGGAGGGCATGCAGCGGTTCCGAGAGTCCTCATTTTTTCAACGAGGAAAGGCACCAGCGTGTCAGGATTCAGCACAGCTTTGGTCATCTGGTAGAGATACGTCTTGTTCGCTGAACCGCCTCCTTTGACAACGCACAAAAAGCGATATTCCGCACCTTCGGAAGCCTCAAGGTCTATCTGTGCGGGAAGATTGCACTTAGTGTTGACCTCTTTGTACATAGTAAGCGGCGCGTTCTGGCTATAGCGCAGATTCTCTTCGGTGTAAGTCTTGTAAACGCCTTTGGACAGAGCCTCGGCATCATCAAAACCTGTCCAGACCTGCTGGCCTTTCTCGCCGTGAATAATCGCGGTTCCCGTGTCCTGGCAGAATGGAAGTTTGCCTTTGGCAGACACCTCTGCGTTGCGAAGGAATCTCAAAGCCACATATTTGTCATTGGAACTGGCCTGAGGATCGGAAAGAATCTTGGCAACTTGTTCGTTGTGAGCTGGCCTAAGCAGAAAATTGACATCCCTGAAAGCTGCGTTAGCCATTTCGGTCAATCCTTCCGCTTCGATTTTGAGAATCTTTTTCCCTTCGAATTCGCCTTCGCTGACGAATTTATCAGTAAGACGGTAGTACTCTGTCGTGTCAGGGCCGAGTTGAAACATCGGCGCATATTTGAATTCCATATTCCTATATGATTTAAAATGTTATTCTATTGGTTGGCACCGCCTTCCTGCATCAGGAAAGAGCGCATAAACTCATTAAGGTCTCCATCCAGCACACCTTGAGTGTCAGCTGTGGAGTAGCCGGTACGGACATCCTTTACCATTTTATAAGGATGAAGAACATAACTGCGTATCTGGGAGCCCCATTCGATTTTCTTTTTCTGGCCCTCCAACTCAGCCTGCTTCTCCTGACGTTTTTTCAGTTCTATGTCATAGAGCCTCGACTTAAGGATTCTAAGAGCATTCTGTCTGTTGTCCTGTTGTGACCTTGTCTCGGTGTTCTCCACCACGATGCCGCTTGGAATGTGCTTGACCCTTACGCCGGTCTCGACCTTGTTGACATTCTGCCCTCCGTGACCTCCTGAGCGGAAAGTGTCCCATTCCAGATCGGAAGGATTGATTTCTATGTTGATTGTGTCATCGACAAGAGGATAGACGAAAACAGAGGAAAAAGTCGTCTGACGTTTCCCCTGAGCGTTGAACGGAGAGATTCGAACAAGTCTGTGGACCCCGTTCTCTGCTTTCAGATAGCCGTAAGCGAAATCCCCCTCGAACTGAACGGTAGCCGACTTTATCCCGGCCTCCTCTCCTTCAAGCTCTTCAGTGACAGTGAGTTTGTACCCGTTTCTCTCTCCCCAGCGCATGTACATCCTCATCAGCATAGCGGACCAATCGTTGGCCTCCGTACCTCCGGCGCCTGAATTGATGGTGAGAATGGCGCCGAGATTGTCGCCTTCCGCTCCGAGCATATTCTTGAGCTCAAGATTGCCGACCGAAGCGTCAGCAGCCTGAAAAGCATCGTCAAGCTCCTTGGTCTCAGCCGTCTGAGTGGTCTCCTCATCAGAGCCGGAAAGACTGTCCTTGGCGAATTCGTACAAGACTTCCAAGTCCTCGACCTCAGTGCGAGCCTTGTCGAAGTCCGTCACCCAAGACTTTACGCTATTTAGTTTTTTTAAGAAGACCTCCGCCGATTTCGGGTTGTTCCAGAAATCAGGAGCCTCGGTCTGTTTTTTTAGTTCTTCAGTTTGAGAACGTTTGCTCTCCACGTCAAAGACACCTCCCCAACGTTTCCATACGCTGATGCAGAGCCTTTATCTGATCTTGTGAAATCATTTGCCCGACACTTTAAAGATTATATCTCTGCAAAAATAGTCAAAAAACCTCACATTAATCAATTTTCACGTCCGCCCAGATGAAATAATGGTCGCTCGGCCATATCCCATTGACGCAGTCTTTCACGATTTCCGAATCCTTAGCCACGATCGGACCATGGCTGAAAATGAAATCAATCCTGTGACCGAGTTTCTTGGTCCTCTCAGGCCCTTTGAAACTGTGGCAAGTGAAACCGACCTCGGAGTCGCCGTGAATCTTCTCGTAAGTGTCATCCCAACCTGCTGAGTGCAACGCCCTTAACGACACGCTTGTGATTCCTGAGTTGAAATCCCCGCAGATAATCTGAGGAAAATCACCGGCGTATTGTGACGCCTCCTTTATGACGAAGTCCATTTGCGCCTGACGGGCCTCCTCAGAGATGTGGTCAAGATGGAGGTCCAGAACCCTGAATTCGGCGCCTGACTTCCTGTCCTTGAGCCTCACCCAGTTGCAATGTCTCGCTCTGGCCGTGCCCCATGACATGCTGCCTCCTATCTCCGGCGTGTCCGAAAGCCAGTAATTACCTGCGGAAATGAACTCGTATCTTTTTTTGTTCCAGAAGATTACGTTCTTGCCTATGAAATGGTAGCCGTCAGTGTAAGGGTCCATCTCAGGTCCTGCAAAACCGTAGGAAGAGAAGCCCTTGAGATTATCCTTTAGGAAAGCATATTCCTTATAGATAACCTCTTGAGTACAGATTATGTCCGGATTGCGGGACTCGATGACTTTGAGCATCACGTCTCTGCGGTCCTCCCATTTTCTTCCCGGAATCGTGTCGTCTGCCTCAAGCCCTGCGATTCTGATGTTGCATGACATTATTCTGTGGATATATTGTCGCTGAGTTCCGGCCGATGCGGTGAACGCCAGGCACAGCAGAAACAGAGTCACCGCCCATAAAATATTTTTTTTCATATAAGATATGCCCCCGTTTCCTTAAGTTCTTTTCTAAGTTCCTGAACATCAACCTGAGACGGCAGTACATTGTCTTTCATGGCGAGTCTGGCCGCTCTTCCGGCAGCCTCTCCGAGAGCCATACAAGTCGACATAACCCTGGTTGCCGCCATAGCCTCGTGACTCATCGACGAGCATCTTCCTGCCACGAGAAGCCCTTCGATGTTAGCAGGGACGAGACACCCGTAAGGAATGTCGTAAGAGTCCTTGCAGAATAGCATAGTGCAGTCGCCTCCCTTAGCGTGATGAATGTCCACCGGATATCCGGCCACTGCTATGGCATCGTCAAAACGTCTGCTCTTCAAAATGTCATCTTCGGTGAGAATGTATTTTCCGACAATCACTCTGCTTTCGCGTATGCCTGTGAAAGGTGCTGCCACGTCAATTCTTGCGTTCTCGAATCCGGGAACGTAGGCTTTGAGATATGCGGCCACATCGTACATCTGTTTTCTCGCAATCAGCTCGCAGGCAGTGTAGCTGTCAGGAGAAGTGGAATCGGTGCCGTTGATTCTGGTCATATTCACCCAGATTTCCCCTTCCTTGAGCGCAGTGATCAGAATGGTTCTTGACACAGGAATATGCAGCCCCTTTTCTTCTGCCGCTTTTAACTGGTGACGCAGGCCCACCGTGATGAAGTAGCGCCTCTTGAATTGGGAAGGCGGCATCACGTCCATATCGAACACGTCGCTGTGGTTTGAGAGGGCGTCTCTGAACTCATCCATATTCACGTCTATCATCTTGTACATAAGAGTCGGCGGCTGCATTCCTCCGTCTTTGTCTCCTTTGTGGCATTCGACTCCGGCCCTGAAAGCCACGTCCCCGTCACCTGTGGCATCGATAACAGTCTTTGCCAGAATGGCCTCTCTGCCTTTTTTGCTTTCTATTATCACGCCCGTGACCTTGTTCCCTTCTTTCAGGACACCTACGCAGAAAACGTACATCAGTATGTCCACTCCGACCTCCTGAAGCATTTCCTGGCAAACTGTCTTGGACATCTCAGGATCTATGACGGTGTAGCTCATATGATTTTTGCAAGGGATATGCTCGCTTGCGCTGTCGCGCTCTTGCATCCTTGTTATGAATTCCTGAGGCAGACCCTTGATTATCTGGTCGCCTTTAGGTCCGAGAAAAGCCAGAATAGGCAGGCCTATGGTGAGATTTCCGCCCAAGAAGCCACGGCTTTCAATAAGCATTACTTTCGGCCCTTTGCAAGGCTCGCCTTTTTTTATCGGCGCGTCCGATTCGCACGCCGCCGCTCTGGCAGCCATAACTCCGGCGGGGCCTCCGCCGACCACGAGCACATCAACGCTTGCGCGAACAGGTATTTCCCTTGCGGGTTCCTTGATAGTCAAAATTGATTTTTCCATATTATATTGTTTTTTGTTGTTAGCTGAGGTTCCTCTCGTCTGACCATTTTCCATAGCACGAACGCGCTTATGATGTGCAGAGTTCCCATTATTATAAATAGTATGAACCAAGTGTTTTCAGGGATTGACCCTACGAACTGGTTGAACACCACGCTTCCCAAGGCGCCTGCCCCGCAGCAGCATCCCATCACCGTGGCCACGTTCTTGACAGGGAAAGATTCCGCCAGAACGACAGGAAAGGTGTAGAGCCAGCTAAGGCACAGAACCGCTGTGAAACTGAATATGCCGATGATTAGTCCTACTCTCAGGCTGAACGGCATTGCCGTGGACCCGCTTATCCACGGAACTAACATCAGCAGAGGGCCGATGACTACCAAACTGTTCAGCATTGTCTTGCGGGCGCTGAGCGAGGACTTGCCTTTCTTGATCATATAATCGGACCAAGCGGATGTGAGAATACCACCGACCGCTCCGATGAGGAACGGGATTCCTCCGATCCACTGTATCATATCCAGAGTCTGCTGTTGTGACAGCCCTTCCGAAGTGCCCATCTGACGCAGGAATCCCGGCAGCCAGAAGCAGCAGAAGTACCAGACAGGATCGCTGATAAGTCTGATCAGCACTCCGCCCCAAAGCGTGCGTGTCTTGAGCAATCCTTTGGTGGTGAAGGAGTTCTGTCGGATTATGGAGTCTCCTGCCTTATCGGGCGATAAGGTGTGGGCGAGATACTCCTGAGACGGAGTCTTGTAAATAAAGATCCAGATTATTGCAATTGCGAGGCCTATCAGCCCGGAGATGATGAAAATATATTGCCAGTAGCTCATCAGTCTCATCAGCCAGGCGATCATCAACGGCGCTATCACTGCGCCGATGGACCCTCCTATTGTGCAGAGACTGTTCGCTGTGGCTCTTTTCTCTTTCTCGAACCACAATGTGACGACTACTATCTGCCCTGCGAAAATGGTCGGTTCGGCCAGACCGAGAAGACCGCGGCATATTGAGAATGTCCAGACATTCGGCGAAAGGCCTCCGCCAATGCATGCGAGGGACCAGAGTGTTATTCCGGCGAGCATTACTTTTTTAGGGCCGAAACGGTCTATCAACATTCCGCCTAAAGGATACATTATCGCGTAGCAGATCAGGAATATGTTCACTATCCAGGCATATTCGAAGTCGCCGATCCCGTAGTGGTCGAGGATCTCCGGTTTGAGGATTGACAGCAGTTGTCTGTCCAGATAGTTGCACACTATCGCTATGAACATAGTCAGGACAATGTACCATCGTCTTTTGTTCGGATCAGAGAGAAAATTCATTAGTGTTTTAATTTATGGTTTCATTTCGTGTCGCTTTCGGCTTGCGGGCTTTTATTTCGTTCCGTTTACACAATGCGAATGTACTGATATTTTTTATTTTTCACTATATTTTATTAGGAAGAATTGAATTGACCCGCTTCGACATCGCAATATGTCGCAAACAATGACCTGACGCAATCAGTGCGAATTTTACTGTACGGATTGAGGATTATCATTAGAATTTATCTAATTTTGTGATGATTTAATTGAAGTGGGAGATGATAGGTATTTTTGATTCCGGTGACGGAGGTCTGTCGGTTTTCAGGGAGATTTTTAAAATTCTCCCCGAGCAGAAGTATGCCTACTACGGGGACAATGCGTTTTGCCCTTACGGTGACAAATCTGTGGAGTACATTCGCGACAGGGCTGACCGAATCACGGAGTTCCTATTAAATAAAGGTGCTCAGGTGATAGTTGTGGCGTGCAACACTGCGACTGCCGCTGCAATATCGTATCTTAGAGAGGAATATTCCTCAGACCTGCCGGGGCATATAAAGTTTATAGGTATGGAACCGGCGGTCAAGCCGGCGGCTCTCGGCACCGTGTCCGGAGTGATAGGCGTTCTGGCTACTGCTGGTACTTTGAAGGGATCCAAGTACTTGATTACCAAAGAAAAATACGAGGACAGCGTGAGAATTGAGGAACGTGTGGGACAAGGTTGGGTGGAGCTTGTGGAGAAGGGATGTTTCTCAGGTCCGGAGGCCGAAAAGACGGTCAGGTCATGTGT
>Ga0172378_10005855_pt1 | contig 11477 bp, 8 predicted proteins | sample GrowelOW332metaG_FD_119755 | JGI IMG/M metagenome (GOLD analysis project Ga0172378, IMG submission 119755) | Groundwater microbial communities from an aquifer near a municipal landfill in Southern Ontario, Canada - Pumphouse #3_1 metaG | ecosystem: Environmental > Aquatic > Deep subsurface >... | reverse complement strand
CTCCTTCTCTAACCGAAATAGTAGAAATCAGAAATAGATATGCTCGTAAATTTTACGAACAATGTGGCAATTATAAAGATGCATACAAAAGTTTAAAAAAGTCTATAAACATAGAAGACTCAATAGCAAAAGAGCGCCAATATATGCGTGCATCCGAAATAATGATGAGGTTCACAGAAGATACTCTATCACTACATAAAAAGATTGAGATACAACAAAAAGACATAACAGTCCGCAAAACGGAAAATGCATTTTGGCTTTCTATAAGCATAATTTTAATTCTTATTTTGGGATTTGCATTCTGGTTTGTATATTTTAGAAAAATTAGTTTACAAAATGACATAAAGATAATGCAATTAAAATTACTAAATGCACGTAACCGAATATCACCACATTTCATTTTTAATGTATTGAACAACAAAATAACAAGCACAAATAAACAAGAAGCCGACGAACTAATGATGCTTGTAAAACTGATAAGGGCAAACCTAGATATTTCACGTAACACATATATAAGTCTTAAAGATGAACTAGATTTTGTAAAATACTATATTAATATTGAAAAGTATATATTAGGAGACGATTTTGAGTTCATCTTAAAAGTGCCTGATAATCTTATAATTTCTGAAATAACAATACCGTCTATGTTCATACAGATATTGGCAGAAAATGCGATCAAGCATGGACTAAAATGTAAAGAGGGAAAGAAAATACTTGAAATCAATGTAAGCAATAACACGAATGGTACAGATATCATTGTAAAAGACAACGGAATAGGATTCGATATACGACGCAGCAACAATAGTAGTACAAAAACCGGGCTTGACATTATAACACGCACCTTTGCAATATGCAACAAGAGCATTAAGTATGACAAATACAGATTTGATATACATAATATAATAGATGGGCATGGAAAAATAGCTGGATGTGAAAATGTACTGCATATACCAAACATAAAACAAAGAAAATAGAAATCACATGTAATTTTATGACAATCATACCTAATATAGAAACAGATAATCACTAAAAAGGCACATTCATTCCATTTCATGAAAAGACACGCTTGCAGAAGTGTCTGATTTTAAGTAATTTTGCAAGCACTTAATATCCATAACGAATACTTAATATAGGATGAAAGCAATTATTGTTGATGATAGCATAGCGGCCATAGAGGCATTAAAAGCAAAACTCAAAGAATCATACCATGATATACAGGTAGTGGCCACTGCCACTAATGGTAATGAAGGATTAACATTAGTAAGAAATAGTAATCCTGATTTATTGTTCTTAGATATAGAACTTCCAGATATATCGGGACTTGATTTTCTATGTCAAATGCGCAATAGTTCAAACAATTGGTGCCATGTAATAATATATACATCGTACAGCAACTATATGTTACCTGCATTCCGAAATTACGCCTTTGACTTTTTACAAAAGCCAATTGAGGACAAAGATCTTGAAGCTGTAATGCAAAGATTTTATACTGATTATCAACAGCCACACCTAAATAATAATAAGTATGACATGCAAAACCAAGGTAACGGTAAACTTCTTTTTTACATAAATTCTATTGACTTTTGTCTTATCACAATCAAGGATATTGGTTTATTCAGATATAATCATGACCTAAGAGTCTGGGAAATTATAGTAAATGGACGTAAAAACATAATAAGACTAAAACGTAACACACAAAAAGAGTCAATATTAAACATTAGCGACACATTTGTACAAGTGCATCAGAAATATATCATCAATATTAATTATTTAATGGAGGTGACCGATAATGTATGTCGTTTCTTCCCTCCTTTTTCTAACTTGGATTACGTAAAGGTCGGACGTTTATACCGCAAAAGACTATTAAACAACTTTTTGGGCGTAAATTCATTTTAATAGTGCTGGATATTGTTCTGGTACTTAATCCATTTAAAAAGGTTCTTCAATTTAGTTGAAAGAAAAAAACTTAATATATTAATGGCCAGTTACTGACTTTTATTTTTCTAAAACAGCCTATAACTGTACAGTAAACACATAACTAATAAAAGTTTTTCAGAAAAGGTCCTTTTTCAACTAAATTGAAAAAGGACCTTTAAAATGGACACAAATTAAGTTATCACTTTTATTAACAATTCTACTTTAATATAAAGTAATTGAAACTATTAGTACTTTGCTTTCAATTGGAACATAGTATGCAAGAAGTCAACTTATTCGGCTGAATGCGATTTTCATGTTGTCAATGTCCCCATTGTAAAAATCTTTCAATTTACATCAAGAAATTACAAAGGAGGATGAAACAAATGCAATATTATTACTTTCATCTGTAGCAAATAGACTCAACGCTAAAGATTTATTATCGTTTATTATGGCTTGGCCAATTTATATACAAATATAGACTTTTAACTAAAATATAATCACTTCTCTAATAAGTCAGAAGGCCTAAACATAATATATTTATTATAATTATTTGATACATACATCCACAAATTTCATCCATTTAACTACACATTATTAACGAACAATGCCAAAACCATTTTTTAACATTTGTATCTAATATAGATTATTAGTAATTTTGCATTGCAAAACGGGAATTATAATATGAGAAGTCAATCTTATAAAAAATATTGCGCAAAGGATGATCTTTTAATATTGTCACTTCAACCATGATATTAGACAAATGCGAAACAAGCATAGTGCAAATTTTAAACCGATTAACAAAAATAAAAAAATATGGAAATAAAAAAAACAATCCGTGTAATAGCATTTTTAGTAACGTTGGTAACATTTTGTGTCTCTTGTGGTGGCGATGACACAAACGACACAAACAATAACCAATCATCCAACAAAGGTTCTGAAAGCGAAACGTTGACATGCGACCAACAAAAGCAGAAATTGGAGGCAGTCGCAAAAGAATTTATGTCATATTACCACGCTTCAAATTTTCAAAATGTTGAAGATCTTTTAGATTATGCCCAATATACGTATAATGATGATAAATACGATTGTGACAAAGTTTTTAGCTGGTGGGATAATTGTTTTGACGCTATAACCAAATTAAATAGCTCTGAAGGATATACAAATAATTATTCAAGAATTTATGCGGCATCGAATTTTAAAGGGCACTTCAACGCGAATACAACAACTAAAAGATGGGACTACACACCTGCATCTGATTTGCAATTCTCTTTCAAAGATAAAGAAGGAAATACATGTACTGCAACTCTTAATACAAGTGGAAACACAAAGAGAGTCTATATTGATGAATCATCAGAATATAATTGGGATCCAAGAGCATCAATTAGTAGCAATAACTATTATAAAAATTATATAGAAATTCCAGAAAACATTAATATTGCATTAACAAGGGATGGCTCAATTATAGCTAGCATAGATATTACGACAAACTTATCTCGTATGAATTCTGATAACCTTAGTAAAGGCTCATATTCAGCAACATGCAAAATTAATGTAAACGACTTTTGTATGACTTTTAGCAAAATATATTACTCCCCTGCTAACGCTGAGGTAATATTAACTATGGAGAAAGGGAGCAAAACACTAGTTTCGATGTCTGCTTCTGCAAATTATTCTATGAATAATAATATACAAGATACTAACGTAAATTCTGTAAATTTGAGTTTAGATATTCTAGGAGAAATACGATTAAAAGGAACTTGCAGCAATCTAAGCAATTTTACAAACTACATAGATAATGCTAACAAGAACGATGAAAACGAGTCAAATTACAAATCTTATATTTCCCAAGCTAACGATCTAATAAATATTGGTATATACTATGGGAATGATATTAAACAGGCTTCAATGGATCTTGAGCCATTCCAAAAAGATAGCTACTATGAAAAGTATTGGTATTGCGAACCAGTAATAAAATTTAGTGACGGGACTTCATACAGCACCTTCGAAGCTTTCTTTGATGAAACAAGTTTCAAAGATGTAATTGATAACTTCGAAGGGCTCATTAATGAATATGAGAAAATGCTATACTAAGGAAAATGAATAATAGCAAGATAACTTGCCTAATATTGTCGTGCTTGATTAGTGTAATGACTTATGCTCAAAAAGATTCCCTCTCACATAATAGTGTTATGCTATTTCATAAACTTGACACTATTTTGGTGAGAGGACATCGTATTAATATACCTCTTAGTGGAACAATAAGTAATACTCTGAAATGGGATATGCATTTCATGAATACACTGCCAAAGATATTAGGAAATGCAGACCCGATACACTATGCCCAACTATTGCCAGGAATCCAAACTTGTAATGAATATGATGCAGGACTATATATACAAGGGTGTGACCAATCACAAAATTATGTAACAATATCATCTGTTCCACTTTATGGAGTACAACACTTGCTAGGTTTTTTTTCTATTTTTAATTCTTCACATTTTTCAGATATGGCTTTTACCACATCTCGCCATTCTGCTTCTTTTCCCAATCGCCTTGGAGGAGAACTTGATATGGAGTTGCCTGACTGTGTTTATGATATTACTAATGGTGAATTGAGCATTGGAGTAATGTCATCACAAGGTACTATAAGGATTCCTGTTTCCAGAAATTCTGGATTATTAATATCAGCCCGTTCTGCATATCTTAATTTACTATACAAACAGTGGCTTAATATAGACGGAAGCCATATTAAATATTCTTTTGGAGATTATAATATAACATATCTATTAAAACCTTCACCACGAGATGAAATACAAATAAACACATATTATGGTAATGACAATACCAATATTACAGATGACGGATATCAGGCGGATTTCTCTTTAAAGTGGGGGAATTCATTATTTTCAACAAATTGGAATCACAAGTTTAACCACATTGATCTGAGGACTATAGCTTATTACACTTATTACCACAATAAGTTCTATGTAAAAGAAAATAATCAATTTCTTAAACTTCCATCAGCAATTGGTGAATTTGGTTTTAAAAGTACATTATTCATTAATAATCTAATAGTTGGAACAGAAATTGCATTAAGAAACGTTTTGCCACAAAATCCCATAACAGAAAGTGCATACCAGATTGACTATCCAAATCAAATAAGACAAAAGACAAAAGAAATTTCATTTTTCATAGACTATAATCACAATATACTGGATTCCAATTTTAAATTAAATGTTGGTATAAGATCTACTTTTTATCATGACTACAACAATTATTCATTTGTTTCTGCTGATCCTTCGGTAACAATAACTGATATGATTTCAGATTGCAGCAATTTATCAATAAGTTTTGGCACTCAACATCAATATATATCACAAACAGGTTTTAGTAGCATAGGACTACCTACCGAATTTTGGTATTCTAACAATAATATTTATAAACCACAAAATTCCCAATATGTTTCTGCATCTTACAACATTAGTTTAATGCGTGACATGTACAACATAACATCCGAGGTTTATTATAAGCGTCTATTCAATCAGGAAGAGTACAACGGGAATATAATGGATATTCTTACACATACATATGATTTTAACGACCAAATATTATCTGGTAGCGGATATAATATTGGCATAAACTTAATGCTAAGCAAACGCAAAGGACCAATAACAGGATGGTTAAGTTATGCCTATAGTATTTCTAAACGACGTTTTAAAAGTGATGAATTAAATAACCTTTATCCATCTAATCATGACCGTCCACATGAATTTAATTTAGTATCAACATATAATTACCATAATAAATTGGAACTTGGAGGAACATTGGTTTTCGCTTCTGGGACACCTTTCACATCAACAAAAGACTTTTATCTTATTAATAATCATATTGTTTCTCAGTTTAACGAGCATAATTCAAATAGATTAAGCCCATATTTCCGCATTGATTTGTCCATAAACTATTATATAAAAAACACAAAGACTAAACAACAAGCCATTAATATATCATTTTACAATGTAACAATGCACAAAAACGATATTTTTTATAGGCTTAAAATATATAAAGGCCAATATGCATATAAGCCTTTCCATTTTGTTTTAGACATTTTACCATCAATAAGTTATTATATTAAGTTCTGATTATAATGAAAAACATTATTAATTTACTTTTTTTATTCACACTGACGTTGATATTATCCGGATGTTATGAAGAATTAACAACAACCGATTCTGATTTGGTTGTTGAGGGATGGATTGAAGATGATGGATTTCCTGTTGTAAGTTTAACATCGACAATACCAATAAGTAACGAATACCAAAGCATTGACAGCATTGGCAACTATGTTATAAAATGGGCAAAGGTAACAGTAAGTGATAATGATACAACTGTAATTCTTACAGGGAAAATAGACCAAGATTATTTCCCCAATTACATATATACCACAAGTTGGCTACGTGGTCATTCAGGAAAATCATATAAACTCACTGTAGATTATAATAATTTTCATGCCACTGCAACTACATATATACCTAAACGTGTCTCAATAGACTCATTCAGTATTGAAAAATGTATAAATTCCGACACTCTCTACCAAATTAATGCATTCTTCAAGAATCCTATTAGAGATAATAATTTCTATAAGATTTTTACTAAAAGGTTGAATAAAGACAGAAACTACTATTCATCTCTTTTAGGGACTTTCAGCGATGCTGCTTTAGATACAATGCCTTCAATACCTATTTTACGTAGTAACAGCATATTAACTACTGAGAAATATTCTCCATATTTTTCTTTGAATGACAATGTTATTATAAAATTTGTACAGTTAGATGAAAACAGTTATGAATTCTGGCATGATTTTGAAAGTTCTATAAGCCTGTCTAGAAATTATTTTATTCCATATGTAAAAAACATACACAGCAACGTCATTGGTGCTCTTGGTTATTGGTGTGGTTATGGAGCCAATTTATACAATATAAATATAAAAGAGATAGCTTTAAAACACAAATAATGATATATAACTTCAAGAAACAACAAGTTCAATCCTTTATTTCTGACAATTAATAATATTGCAAAATGCCATATTAAATATTTTAATACAATCAAGCACTATTTTAGTACAGTTAAGCATAGATTAAGCACATAAAATACCAAAGTGATATTTTAACAGTTGTATTTAAAGCAATTAATTCTTATTTTTGCAGATAAAAATATCATATAATGATGAAAAAACTTAATTATTTTATTCCGTTGATTTTAATACTGTTTATATTAACAATCACATCATGTAAAAGCAGTGAATCTGATGCTACAGTACCTAATTCAAATGAGGTCGTTGATAACACTAGTTACATCCCTACAGATGTAGAAAAGAGCCTTGGTACAACGATTCCTATTTATAAAGGTTCAATACCTCCTAAAATTGAAGGAACATACAGAATTAATACACTTACAGGCCTAAGCTATTCTTTAGGTAATAAACAAATATATACCCAAAGATCTATATCTGTTGATGCAAAAGTAGTAAAAGCTTTCTATAAATTTATGAAGATTATTGTTTCTGAAGCAATTAAAGAAAATGGAGCAGATAATGATTCATTTAATGATGCTTATGCATACTTTAAATATTCAGGACAAAACGACACCAATCATACTATTAATTGTGCATTTTCATTATATACGAATTATATAGAAAATGGAAACCCTATAAATACTTTATTAATAGATTCTATTCACTCAAAAAGATATATACAAGGATCAGGCAATAACTTTACGACTTATGATGAATACACATATACGTCAAAAGCATCTTCAAAGTTATATAAGTTGGGATTCATCGTCTCTGGTGAAAAATCAGGTAATACGATTAAAAACATACAATCATGCTTATGCATTGAAAATGAAATGACGCTTCAAGACATATTAGGGGACTTTATTATTGATACATATTGTGCATTAAGGGATTTGGGTTATATTAATATCAATAAGGAATCAATAAAAGGAGATCTTGTTTTCCTTAATAAATACGATTTAGATCATGGAGACAATAAATCTCTTAGAAGTATAGTACCCGATGCAGTAGAAGCTTTAAAAAAAGAATTATCATCTAATGATGATAGCGGGAAACATATAAAAGAAGTACTTGACGCTTTCAGTGGTCTATCAGACTTAGATGCTCTTTCTATTGGAAATAACATAAGTTTAAGTAGTAATGGATATGATTTAGAAACGACAACTTGGCCTCAACAATCTATGGTTAAATTTCCTACGAAACAAATAATAGAATTACTTAACAAAATCGGAATAAGCCGTTCATTGGGATATTCCGATGATAACAGGGACTCTAAAATTGATTTTAAGACTTACACTATAGATTTTTAAACATTTATTTCAAACGTTATCGCTATTTAATAGGTGGCATTTAAAATAAATAAAATTTGCCACTTATTTAATTAGCAGAACTCAAGCGTATAATGCAACCGCATCCCATTCGTTGTTAGTTAATTGTTTAAGTTTCTCTTTTGGAGTGATGTATTCCAAGTTCTTTCTGGGTCTTGAGTTTAAGCTGTTTTGAACTCGGCTCACTTGTTCCGGTGTTATGTCTCCAAAATCTGCCCCTATTGCCTAACAAGTCCATTTGTGTTCTCGTTAGCTCCTATTTCCCAAGAATGGTATATATAAATATTTAACTCAGCAGCAATTTTCTCGTGAAAACTGAATTCTTTTCCATTATCAACCGTAATTGTGTGTATTAAATGTTTTGATGGTTACCTCTGTGAGTGGAGCGGCTTCCTTTCCACTTAATAGACGTATCCATACTAATCCAGTTACCCTATCGTTGATTGTCGGAAGAGCACCTTTATGGTCCTAACCAATGACCGTATCTATCTCCAAATCTGACCTTTTCATCAACAATAGATGGTCACAAATCAATGTCTACTCGATTCTTGATAAACCTCGCCCATTTGTTTTGTAACGACGTTTTGCATAATGCCTACCACGCCGACGAAGATGCTTATAAAGCTGTTTGTTTCCGTTTCTCTGTCTGCCCAAACATACTGATAAACAGTCCCATATGACACACGATTCATCTTCTCGCAATTTAAATATCCGGTTACCTGTCCTGGGCTAAAATCAGCTTCTAAGAGAGTGTCGACCTGTGGTTTCATTGAGCCTAAAAACTCACTTTAGTGCCTGCGTCTAGACATTCGATCTTGATACTTACGATTGGCTAAGACTGATTATTGGTTCACTTGGGTATTGGTATGGTTATAGAGCTAATTACTATAATATAAAAAGAATGGCTTTAAAACACAAATAATCGTATAATAGATTGATAGGTGTAAATAATTTTCAAGGCAAATACACACAAAATTAGACCGTTTGTGTATACTATACGACCAAATAAAACCAAATCGGAATTTTAACATTTGTGTCCCCTATATAATCTGTGTAACTTTGCGCACGAAACAAAAAGTTATTAAACTATGCATAATATGAAGATTATTTATGAACGTAATAAAATCAGATACAAGTCTTTATATTAAATTATGATGTATGTTTTACCATTAACATGTCGAGAATAGATTACTTGCAATTAAAAAACAAAGTCTTTAATTTTGAAATAGCACTGTAAGATTAAAAAATAAGTATACCAAAGTATTATAAATACAATAAACTATAAAAACGATAAAAAAAAAAGAATTCAATTTTGTTATCATTTATATTTTTGTCAATAAATTGTATGGCACAAGTAGATTATTCAATTGTTCATGTAAATGAAGAATCTGGTATAGAATTTACAAAAATAACGACTGACAATGACTATGTATGTATGCCAAAAGTTATACGTCACGGTTCAACTGTCAATTGGCTTTCGAATAGAATATTAGATATTTCAATAGATGGAAGACAATTCGCATACTTATCAGCAAGAAATAACAGCACGAACATATTCATTAAAGATTTAGATAAGCAAGGCAGTTCTATGCAAAGAACCAATCGCCAAAATATATTAGACTTTTCATATTCACCGAACGGTAAATATATATGCTTTTCCGAACGTAACGGAAAATATAATGAAATATATCAAACAGATTCTAGGACAGGCTATGTATGTAGACAATTTACAAATAATAACAAGGATTTCTCTCCAATATATACATTGGATATGAAAAATATTTTTTTTAGCCGTCAAGAAGCTAAAGGTATAAGCATCTGGAGTTATAACATTGCGAATAATTTCCTTTCAAATTACAATAAAGGAATGAATCCTTTTCCTTTAAGATCAGAAGATATGATGTTATGTACACGAATTAATGAACAAGGCAAAGGTGAGATTTGGCGCATAAATTATACAACAGGCAGTGAAGAATGTCTAATATCTGATCCAAATCATAGTTTTTCTTCACCATCTCTCTCCCCAGACGGTCGTTGGATACTACTTGTAGGCAGTAGTGTTTTAAAAAAAGGAAATACTTTTTATGCAAATACAGATATATTCGCATGCCATAACGATGGAACACAATTAACGCAAATTACATATCATGCAGCAGATGATCTCAGCCCAGTATGGAGTCGTGACGGCAAATACATATATTTTATTTCACAAAGAGGCAGCTCAACAGGGACTGCAAATGTATGGAGAATGTCATTTAACTATTAATCCAAAGAACTATATTATTTACATAAATAAAATTTATTATGAAAAAAATCAAGTTTATTGTTGCTGCTATGTTTTTAGCAGTAAGTTCTAGTGCTTTCGCACAATTTACGAGTTCATCATCTCAATCATCTAATGTTAATGCAAATGGATGGAGCACATTCTATTTTCAATTAAACCCAAGTAAAATTTCCGTAGATATAAAGGATTCTAAAGATCAATCCTTTACCGGTTTAACTTTAGGTTATAATAGAGCTTTCAGTGTCTCTTCAAGTTTACCAGTATATTTTGAGACAGGAATAGCTGTTCAATATTCTTTTTTTAAAAATGATGATGATGATGACTATGAAACAGATGATTACCATTACCATATGGTATCCGCAAAAGTTCCATTAAATATACTTTATAATTTTAAAATTCCTAATAGTACAATAGAAATAGCTCCTTACTTAGGTGCAATTCTCCGCTATAATATTTGGGGCGAAGAAAAAGTGACATTCAGTTATAAAAACAAAGACGGAGAAGATAAAACATATAACTTATTTGATAAAAAAGATATGGACGGTAGCGATTACACTTGGAATAGATTTCAGATAGGTTGGCAGATAGGTGTGAATGCTCGTTTCAGCAATAAGTTCTTACTTGGATTATCTTATGGCTCGGACTTCTTCGAAATATATAAGAAAGCAAAGATTAATACGACTTCTATAACTTTAGGATATTGTTTCTAGTAAAAGAATTAAGTTATTTCTTTATCAAACATAGGAACTTAACATTATGAAAAAAACATATCATTTTTTTATGGTAATAGTTACCATTATAATTATATTCTTATCATGTATATTAATATTTTCTTGCGACAAAGGTGACAGCAGCAATCCTGATGACAAAGGTGATG
>Ga0172378_10005854_pt1 | contig 11478 bp, 4 predicted proteins | sample GrowelOW332metaG_FD_119755 | JGI IMG/M metagenome (GOLD analysis project Ga0172378, IMG submission 119755) | Groundwater microbial communities from an aquifer near a municipal landfill in Southern Ontario, Canada - Pumphouse #3_1 metaG | ecosystem: Environmental > Aquatic > Deep subsurface >... | reverse complement strand
GCATGTATTTGGCGTAATTGCCGGGATAGCGTGTGGTATGTCCACCCATGACCTCAATGGTGATTGAGGTCAGAGAATTCAGCAGAAATCGGTCATGGGAAATCAGCAGCAGAGTGCCGGAATACGTTTTCAGGAAATCTCGTAGCCACTCTACGGCAGGGACATCCAGATAATTGGTGGGTTCGTCCAGCAGTAGGATGTCTGGTTGGGCGACCAAGACTCGAGCCAGTTCGGCTCGGATTTGCCAGCCCCCGCTGAAGGAAGAAAAAAGATTTTGAAAGCGTTTTGTGCTGAAACCCAGGCCGCTGAGGATCGCTTCAGCCCGGTTTTTGATGTCATAGCCCCCCAAATGCTCAAATTCAGTCTGCAGATTGCCGAGTTTTTTCAGGGCGCGAGCCATGTCTTCGCCGCTGATGCTGTCAAGTTGGTGTTCAATCGCATGCATTTCCTCCTTCATGATCTTGATTTCAGGGAGGGCATTCTCAGTATATTCCAGTAGGCTGGTCTTCTGCGCAAAGGGGTGCAGCTGCTGCCGCACGTACCCCAGGCGCTGATTCGACGGATACGAGCAATCCCCTTTGTCTGGAGTGCTACTTCCGGCCAGTATGTCAAAAAGGGTACTTTTGCCCGCACCATTCGGGCCGACGAAACCGACGCGCTCCCCATCGTGAATGGTGAAACTGGCATCGACAAGTACCTGCTGCAGGCCGAAGGATTTACTGATAGTGTTAAACTGAATCATAAAAATATAAAAAAAACAAGACTTATTATTGCGCTTTTTATAATATACTGCACGACGCTCAGCTTGCGTCTATTTTCTGTATCCCTTGGGGATCTTGGGTCTGCAGTATAAAAATTTTCTGTACTGCCCATTGTTTTGTCGGCTTCATACGTTATTTATAAAATACGTTTAGCCAACGGTGAAGCGATGAAATTTCCGGGAGTGCATCAATTCCGGGAATTTTATTTGGGAGAAATTTGTGGAATCCTCGAAGCATAAAAGTTTAGCCGATCGGATCATTCATGCCAGCATCATTGTTGGACTGGCTCATATCTGTTTGAAGTTTGCCGGTTTGATTCAGGTCAAGTTTGCTACGCAGTATCTGGATTCTTCGCTGTATGAGCCGATTATGGTGGTGGCTTTTACCGGGGTGATCAACAGTCTTTTCCTGATTGGTGAAGAAGTGATCGGACCGACTTTTCTGACCATTTTCATGCAGGAAAAGGAAGAAAAGAATGAACAGGCCGCCTGGGACTTCAGCAATACGGTCTTAAGCTTTCAGAGTCTGCTGCTGCTGTGCATGGTTGCTTTGGTAGCCTGTTTCCCGGATTTTTTCATTCACTTATTTACCAAATGGGAGTATCAGGATAATCCTGAACGTTACAAGCTGCTGCGCCTGAGTCTGCAGGTGCTTGCTCCGTCGCTCTTCTTCCTTTCCTTGGGCTCGACAAGCTATATGCTGCTGAATGGTTATAAAAAATTCTTTCTGGCAGCGTTTGGGGATGCCTCTACGAAAATCTGTGTGGTCTTGGGTCTGGTTGTGGGGATTGGGGGATTTGGCTGGGATTTCCGGGCTCTTTTTGCCGGATTGCTGGCTGGCAGTGTTGCCAAACTGGCTACCCATGGGTTGGGTTTGTGGAAAAAGCGGCATTTTCTGAGGCCTTCATTGAATTGGCGTAATCCGGCCTTTCAAACGATGCTGCTAATCATGCTGCCGTTACTGGCGGGTATTATTTTTGCCAAAGTCCGCGATAATTTTAATAATATCTATGTGTTGACTCATCTTAAGGAAGGGGGGGTGTTGATGGCCAATGATCTTGGGCGGCGCCTGTATTCTTCCATTCAGTGGCTGGTACCCTATGCGTTGCAGATCGCGTTATTTCCTTTTCTCTGTGAACTCGCCAGCCGGAAAGACAAAGAAAAGCTCGGCGAGGTGCTGGGCTCTTCCTGCCGGCTGCTACTGTCTGTCTTTGTGCCCGGTACCGTTTGCCTGGCCCTGCTCGCCATGCCGATCTCCATCTTTATTTTTTTCGGGGGTAAGACGGGAATTGAACTGGCTTCCTGGGCGGGGATATCCACGGCCTGTTATACGCTGGTATTGCCGGCTGCGGCCGTGGAATGCGTGTTGATGCAGGGCTATTTTGCCGAGAAGAGGACGGTTGCGGTCACGGTGATCGGCTTGATTTCCTCCCTGGTCAGTGTATTATTCAGTTATATCATCATCGTTCGATTTCAAGTCGGCGTAGTGCCGTCGCTGATTGTTGTCGCCCTCGGTTTTGTGATTTCACGCTATCTCAAATCCATTGTGCTGTCCCTTTATTTGCAGAGATCCATACCGATGTTTCATGCCAGAACGATCCCCATGTTTTTCGGCAAGTTGTTGTTGCTTTCCCTGTTTACCGGAGGTATTACCTGGGCTGCTTCGGAAATGATGAATCAGCTTCTCCCGGATGGGATTGCTAATGCCCTGGCAGCCGTGCGTAATGGTACCGTTCTGATCCCGGAGATCAGCCGCTTCAAAATCATGTGTCGCCTGGCCGTGGCTTTGAGCGCCGGCGGCATTGCCTTTGTCAGCGGTGCCCTGCTGTTGCGAGTCTCCGAAGCCCGACAAATGCTCGATTGGGCCTGGAATAAACTGCAAAATAAATTATGCAAAACCAGAAACCTGGTCTGACCGGAAACTAATTCTGGGGTGGACTGGCTTCCACAACCGAAGCAGCTTTGTAGCTGACAACAGGTTGGCGCAAACGTCTCGCTTGCGCTGATCGCAGGTCGTTTTTATCCTGAAATATGGAGGAGCCTTATGGAACGCTGGCAATCTCGCCGGTATCCCCGTACTGTGGGCTGTACAGAAAGGCTCTTAGAGGACTTATGCCATTGTCTAGTCTTTTCTAGAGAGAAAGACCAAAAGAGAGCGGACGGGAAAAATCAGTAATTATGACTGGCGTCCACCGGACGCGACCAGCATATTGTCACTGAAGAATGTATATTAGCCGAAATCTTGGAGAGATTTGGATGATATTGACATCAGGGCTGGTCTTAGGCTTGACCAGTAAACGGGCTAGGAAGATTTAGGAGCAAAGACAGGATGAAGCCGCAGATCAAAGTTGAGCAGAACTATGAGTTTCGCAGGGAATTGAACCAGGTACATAAGGCGAATCGCCGCCAGGCAGGCGCGGTGCTGCAGCCGGACGAAGTCATGGTGGATGAGAGTTGGAATATTGTGGTTGGCAGCAACCCGCATCCAGTCTTGCTTGCTGCAGCTAGGGATCTGCAGGATTACTTTCTGGTCAGTATGAACCTTCATCTATCTCTCTGCCAGAAAGCCGATTCGTCACCGGCGATCCTTCTTACGGTGAAGGAGGATGTCGGACAGAAGCGCAGTTACCATTTTGAAGTGACTGAGAAGCAAATCAGCATCTGCGGAACCGATCCAGCAGGGACTGGTCAGGGATGTTATTACCTGGAAGACTTGATGAATTTGCGGGAAGCTCCGTTTGTAACGAAAGACCGTTTTTTCCGGAAGCCTTTGTTTTCACCCCGGATGGTCCATTCCGGCTGGGGGCTGGATCAATTTCCGGATGCTCATCTCAATGCCATTGCCCATGCCGGGTTTGACTCGGTTTTGCTGTTTGTCAAAGGGCCGCATCAGACCACACATGGAGTCATGGATTTCAATGATCTGATCGATCGTTGTGAACATTTTGGGCTGGGAGTTTATTTCTACAGCTACCTGCCCAGTTTCAAAAGCCCGGATGATCCCGATGCGGGAACCTTTTTTGACAGCAGTTTCGGCGAAGTATTCAAGCAAAGTCCCAAAGCCAAAGGGATCATTCTGGTTGGCGAATCTTGCTGTTTCCCCAGCAAAGATCCGAATACTACTGGCCGAGAAGGTGATTATAGCAATACCAAAAACGAGGGAATCGCAGATCCCCGCATCACGCCAGGGTTTTGGCCCTGCAATGATTATCCGCAATGGCTTAATGCCGTAAAAAAGTCCATCCGTAAACATGCCCCCAAGGCGGAAATTGTATTTTGGACCTACAATTGGGGCAAAATTGACGAAAAATACCGTTTGGAACTGATCCGAAATCTACCAAAAGATATCATCTTGCAAGCGACTTTTGAAATGTTTGAAGTGATCAACAAATATCCCAATCATCAGATGGTGCAACCGGATTATTCGATCACCTTCCCAGGCCCCGGCCAGTATTTCAGCAGTGAAGCACAGTGTGCAAAGGAATGCGGCTTGCGCCTTTATACCATGTCTAATACTGCTGGTCGGACTTGGGATTTCGGGGTCGCACCGTATGTCCCTACGCCGCAACAGTGGTTCAAGCGATTCCGTGCCATGCGGGAGGCACAGAAAAACTGGGGTTTGAGTGGTGTCATGGATTCGCATCATTACGGCTGGTATCCCTCGCCAATTAGTGAATGCGCCAAGTGGAGCTTCTGGTCTCCAGAAGTCGATTTGGAACAGTTGCTTTATCGCATTGCCGTACGGGACTTTGGCGAAAAAGCCGCTTCGGAGGCCGTTGCCGCCTGGCAGCTTTGGAGTGATGCGATCAATTCATACACTCCGGGCTTTGATGATCAGGCCGGCCCCTTGCGGGTAGGTCCCTCCTATCCTCTGATTTTCCATCCGATTCTGTATCCTCATACCGAGCAGAAAATGCAATTTCCGACAACTCCGCTTTCACCAGTGGGAGCTCGTTGGTTACATCCCATGTACAATCCTGAACACATCTATGGGCAAACGAATTGCGGACGTCGTATTCATGAGGATATTAAAATCATGTCGGCGGCCTTGCAGACCTATGACCAAGGCACAGCTTTAATGACCAGGGCGTTGACGAAAGTGCCGGATGAAAAGCGGATCACGGCAGCAAAACTGGCTGGAGTGGGGGAATTTTGCGGCAACAGCATCCGCACCATGATTCATGTCAAACGCTGGTGGATTCTCAATAAACGCCTGGAAATTGAATATGATTTTTCAGTGGCCAATGCGATTCTGGATGAAATGGTCGATATCGTGAATGCTGAAATGACCAATGTGGAAGCGACAATACCGCTAGTCCAGGCGGATTCACTGTTGGGCTGGGAAGCCAGCATGGATTATATGTGTGATGCCAAGCATCTGCAATGGAAAATACGGCAACTGAACAACCTGCTCAATACCCTGCAGATTTACCGCAAATCGCTCTGTCGGCATCCCAATATGACCCGCTGAACAGGAGCTGCTATGGAAGAGAAAAGGGAGACACTTTAATGAAAGTTTATGTGATGGTGGATATGGAGGGGATCAGCGGAATCTGCCTGAAGTCCCAGGTCAATAAGGGTAACGACCAATATGAAAAAGGACGGCAGTACATGACCTGGGATGTGAACGCCTGCGTAGAAGGATGCTTTCAAGGCGGAGCGGAAGCCGTCTTGGTCATGGATTGTCATGACACGACCACTAATCTGCTCTGGGAGGAACTCGATCCCCGGGCAGAATATCTGATGGGAGAACGCCGCTATGGCTTGATGCCTTTTCTGGATGAGTTTGATGCTCTGATGATGCTGGGATATCATGCCATGGCTGCCACCCCGGAGGCCGTGTTGGAACACACCGCTAATTCGACGCAATGGCAGCATTGCTGGATTAATGGTGAAAAGGCCGGTGAGATTGCCATCAATACCTATATTGCCGGCGAACACGGTTTGCCCGTGATCATGGTCTGTGGTGATGATAAGGCCTGCGCGGAGGCCTTGCGCCTCCATCCCGCAATTCATACGGCGGCGGTCAAACGAGGGGTGGATTTGCAGACAGCACGTTTCCTGTCTCGGGAGCGCTCACATGAGCTGATCCGGCAGACAGCGAAGGAGTCGGTTAGCGCTAGCGGGCCGATTCTTCCGCTCAAGGCGTCCAGTCCTTGTCAAGTACGCATTGAATACACTTCGCGCACTCCTATTCCCTTGTTCCGTCCGGGGGTGAGGCAGGTTGCAGATCGTACTGTGGAAGCCTGCGGCGAATCATTTGAAGAGACTTTGTATTCGTTGATCTACTGAGGTTGGCTTTTCAACTATTAGAGTAAATAGTTCCTGCAATGTTGTATATCGCAGGATTGGATCCGAGGTGATTTAAACAGCCCTTCAACGATTTGTTTTAAACAGCATACAATCTCATTTTAACAAATCGTTGAAGAACCTATAATTTGCCAAAAGCCCTCCCCAATGCATGTTTTTTAATAAATCTCCAGATTGACTTCCAATTTTGCAGCAAACAGCGGTTGGGTCTTTGTCAGCTTATGGAAGGGGGCAATGGAATTCATAATTACTTGCTGTAAGGGTGTGCTGATCACCGTTGGGGAGCGTGAGGTCTGCACCGCTGCCAGATGGAATGCTTAATTGCAGGTTGAACTGACCATCCTTTTGCTGCCAGGAGGATTGGATACGGCCATAGCTGCATTCATGGTACATTTGGATCTGCTGAAGCGCAGGCACTGGATGGGGCTGCACTGAAAAATGCTTGAAACCGGGAGCATTTTCCTGGGGGGAGATGCCACCCAGGTACTCAAACATCCAGGCTGAAATATCACCAAACATGATATGGTTGCGGGAGGCGTTCCCATTCCAGGTTTCCCAGAGGGAAGCCGCTCCCTGTTTCACCCAATTGCCCCAGCCGGGATACTCCTGTTGGGTAATCAACCGGAAAGCGTCTTCTGCATAGCCATGCTTGCTCAGCACCCTCGGAACATATTTTGCGCCGAGAATGCCGAAGTCCGCACGATGTTCATTTTCACGCACGGCTTTAACTAGCCGCTGCACGGCTGCTTTGGCTTCGTCAGGAGACGCCAGGCCTTGATATACCGGGCAGGCCAGCGAAGTCCATTCACCGTTGCCATACAGGCCATCGCCATGATAAAACGTTTTCCGGAACGATTGGCGGATGGTTTCGGCAAGCGTCAGAAAATCTTGCTGATCCTGTTGAAAGCCCAGTAAGCTGGCAAATTTCGCCATGGTGACGGCGTTGATGTGGTAATATCCACTAGAGGTGATGCCGACCGGTGCAGTGCGAGCCGTATCATGATGGCACCAATCGCCCAATCCGAAATATAGCAGATGATCGTCTGCCATGCCCTGGCAGTATTCCATGTAGCGTTTCATTTCCGAATAGTTTTCCCGAATGATCCGATCGTCGCCAGTGTACAGATGGACGTACCAAGGAACCAGAATCAGCAAGCTATCCCAGGCTGGGCCATTGCCCCAGTTGTAGCCCCATCCGGGACTGGGGGCAATCCCCGGGAGTTGTCCGGAAAAGCGCTGGGTATCAGCCAGCAGGCGGGTGAAATGACGGTATCCCGAGGCGGCTTGGAAATTCCACAAGCCGGTTTCAGCAGCCAGCATGGCATCGCCGGTCCAGCCATTTTTTTCCCGGTGAGGGCAATCGGTGGGGATGCCGACATAGTTGCTTAGGTAACTGATGCGGGTGAGCTGCTGAAGCCTGTTCAGGATGCGATCGGAAGAGCTGAACTGTCCCGCATCCTGGAATTGGCTGTGGACAAAACGAGCTTCCAAGCTGATCACTTCGGCTTTGCCTTCAATTTGAATTTTCACAAATTGGAAACCATGGTAGGTGAAGCGCGGTTCCCAAGTTTCGACTCCGTCGCCTTTCAGGATATAGGTGTCTAGGTGGTGTCGGGTACTGTAGTTGCGATTGGAGATATTAGTGATATCTAGGTCTCCGTCCGGGGTTTTCATTTCACCATAGGTCAGGTTGACCTGGGTACCTGCTTCGCCGCGAACCTTTAGAACACACCAGCCGGCGATGTTCAGTGGAAAGTCATAGACGACACCGTCTGGAAAAGTTTTACTGGCAATGACCGCATATTGATCAAAGACGGCGATCGGTTCGACTTCCTGTGGAACCAATTCGCCGGGGGGTGGCGGGACCCGTACCGCGTTTTGCCAGTTGGAGTCCGCAAAATTCACCTCATTCCAGCCGGGGATTTCCAATCTGGCGTCATAGGTTTCGCCTTTGCGTAGGCTGTCAAAAATCAGGGGGCCGGTATTGGTTTTCCAGCTAGTATCACTTTGGATGAGGCATTCCCCGTTAATGAACAGATCACAGAGCATTTTTGGGTTGTCTCGCCAAGGGGCGTGACTGAATTGCCAGCCGGTGGAGGTGTGGTGATTATACCAGCCGGTGCCAAGAATGACACCAAGAACATTGTTCCCTGGCCGCAGGGAGTCCTTCAGATCATAGACCAGATAATGCACCCGTCTGTCGTATTGCGTAACGACCGGCTGCAGAACATTCTCGCTGACTTTACGCCCATTCAGCCAGACTTCGCAATATCCCAGACCACAAATATAGAGTTTGGCATCTGCAATGGAATCCGGACAAGAGAATTCCCGGCGCAGAAAGGGTGCTGGATGAGCTCCGGAAAGCCAGTTACATCCGGGAGGATTGTTATTAATCCAGTAACCATGGAAACAATGTGCTTGCACAGGCATGGGAAACCTCTCTGTTTTTTTGCTAATGTCCGAAATGTGCTTGAACAATCATTCTACCTTTGATAAAGTATATCTTGAAATTAAACCTGAAAGGATGTTTGTCAACTCCGCTGAGGGATTTTCGTTTAACGAACTGATAGTTTAGCTGCAGGAAAAACTGCACTGGAAGACTGGTCACTCTATTCTTGAACGGATGATAGAATCTGGTACAAAGTAAATTATTCAACAAGTTGTTGCACAAAGGCAGGGAGCCGCAGGGTTGAAGCGCCGCGACCGCCTCACTCCGTTGTCTTCCTCGGCGTAACGAGGGCGGCGGCATCCTTGATCCGGATCGTTTGTTCGCACTCTCTGTATTCATTGAGGCAAAGCGGATAGGCGGGTGCACAGAAAACAATCCCGGTCAATTTCATCGGCATTTTGGGCTCGCTCATTGGTCCGGCCCAGATATTCATTACCGCCCCCGTTGAGATTTCCCGAATTGGAGATTTTGTTGTGACTTGGACACTCAAAAAACACCACGAATCAAAATCAATGGAAAGGCGTCCTTCATAATCGAAAACATTCCCCCCATGCACAGGCGTCGACGAGGATATTCGGCGGATCCCGGCGGCATCCTCAAGCTCCCAGAAAATCTGTCCCCAGCCGGAATTTCCTTTGACCCATAAACCGACCGTATTGACATCCCCTGTGATGAGAACCGGCTTTTCCGGACGGATGATCATATATTCGCTGAACTGTGGATTCAAGGTCTTGTCCGAATCGATTCTCAGTTCCAGACATTTTCCCTTTTCAGGATCGACCACTTCGCTCAGCTCGCTGCACGCCGCCAGCTTGCGGAACATCCGGTTGCGTTCGGAGCCTTCAATGAGCGGCTCGGCTTGACAAATATTTTTCCAGTTTGCGCCCGAATCCACCGGTTCAATGATCTGGAACTCCGCAGGCATCATGTCTTCGGAGTAAATCCGCCGCCCCATACGAACCGATTGAATTTTTGCGTCAGAAAGCAGATACTGTGCCGCTGTCGATGCGGTCAATCGGCAGGTTTTGAACCAGAGCCATGGCCGGTGCCTTCGGCCATAAAAACCGACCTGTTCGATGTCATTCGAAGCAGTTTTGATGGTCAGTTCTGCTGTGCCTCGGCTCGTCCAAAAGGCATAGATTGACTTCCGGTCATAGGCTCGGTAAAATTCTGCACAATAAACGGTGTTGGAACCGGTCGGAACCAGCTTTACGAATTCCACGCAATCCAGTACTTTGGTAAGGGTGCCAGTCGCACTGGCAGAGGGATTCGGGTAAAGATACGGTGCGCGCCCCGGCCCGCCGGCATAAAAGGAGGCATCGTAACAATTCCCGACGCCGCCGCCGGCATTCGCACCGGCAATCGTCTCAAAACCGAAAATGTGTTGTACAAGCATGTCGCGTACCAACCACTCGGCGTGGCGGAACAGCCCGATCGTATCGGCTTTGCGAGCGATATTCTCAGGACCGCAGGTGACTTTGAGCTCATAACCGAGCATCTTCGCGACATCGATCATTTGACGCGAATACATCATGGTAAAGGGAATCAGCGGTTTTTCTGGGTGTGCTGTCCGCTGAATGGCCTCGGTTCCAATGGCGTAAATCAAATCCTGGGGTGGTTTTTTCCGCAACGTTTCAGCAATCAGTTCGCTTGAAGTCAGAGAATTTCCTAGCAATACTCGCAGCTGCGGAAAATCCTTCATCACCCGTTGGCAACGGAGCACGACCTCCCATCGTTCATCCGCCTTTTTCAACCACTCCTCATCCCGGTTCGGAACACTTTCTCCATATAGTTCCGGCGCCTGTTGATAGGGACCATAGGGCGCCGTATTCTCCCAGAAGAGCGGAACGTATTTCGCATGCGGCCATTTTTGCAGAAGTTCCTCTGTTGCCGCCTTGATTTCCGCATTCGTTTTCTTGGTCGTTCCAGAAAAATAACGGCAGGCGTTGAATGTCGTCAATTGATATTTTTCGTAGTCTTTTTCCGTGTGACTGTGCCCGGTATAGGAACTCAGGCCGGTCAAGCGCCGCACTCCGAGCATCCGGCTGCGCAGTCCATTGAGATCAAGATCGCCATCGCCATAATGCGCATATCCGAATGCCCAGCCGATATAGGGTGAGTCATATCCGGCTCGCCTTGTATCCTTCCCCATCAGTGCATAGGAAGCCGTATGTTCCACCACGACTTTCTTGGATTTCCGATCAACGACCTTGAAAACGATCTGGTACCAGCCGAGATCTTTTTGTGACAGATCGATGGTTTTTCCCCCATGCTCGTCTTTGAGCGAAAAGCATCCTTTTCCGGCTTTCCTGCCGAAACCGTTACGGATCATCCACTCGAGCGCATAATCTCCGGGCCGGTTCCGGGCATATTCAACACGCATTTCCGGCTTCATCGTGTCATCGAACATGTTTTTCGATGGTGTCGTTTGCAGAAAACGGACATCGACCGGGCTGCGTTCCAGAGTCACCCCAAACACATGCACCGAACTGGGTTTGTCGGGATCGGGGTAAACCCGTGGATCGCCAAACGGCGTCCGATACAAGGGATTCCAGCCCATAAGTTCAAAGTCGAGATAATGCATCTTGAACGCGCCGCGACCCCAGGTTCCAAACGGATCCGTGATCAGGTCGATCACTTTTCCGAGATCAAGCCTTGCTTCCACCCGCCAGAGCGGAAGAGTTTTCCCATTGACCGTAACCGTGCCGACCTGAACAGCACTTTTTTCGCGAACCTCGCAGTGGACATCTCCGAGCGCTGAGTAAGCCCGCCCGCCCATCTGTCCGCTCGGAACATAGCGGGTCAGACGCGCGGTAAAAAGCGGATATTTTTCAGAATCACTTTCGCAAGCACACAGAATCCAGGCGGTGGAATATTGTTTCATCGGGATCGTAAACAGGTACGATGCCTCGGCATTGTCGAAGGCATTGCGGCCGGTCTGGCCGCTGTTGCCGTATGC
>Ga0172378_10005853_pt1 | contig 11479 bp, 15 predicted proteins | sample GrowelOW332metaG_FD_119755 | JGI IMG/M metagenome (GOLD analysis project Ga0172378, IMG submission 119755) | Groundwater microbial communities from an aquifer near a municipal landfill in Southern Ontario, Canada - Pumphouse #3_1 metaG | ecosystem: Environmental > Aquatic > Deep subsurface >... | reverse complement strand
CCCTTCGGGGCGAATATAACCGGCTAAAACCGGTTTTTTAGGCCTGATCAGGCTTCCAGACCACCCAACGCTTCGAAAAATGCCGTCGAAACCGAAGGTATATCGGCAAATTTCAACAGCCTGTTAGCTTTCGCACCGTTACGCTTTTCTCGACAGTCTTTTCAAATGTTGTGTCCAGATAGATGCCTTGGCCTTCCTGCTTAAGCTCGCAGCGTGTCAAAAAATGCCCTTCGGCGGTGGTAATGGAAAATCCCATTTTTTTCATAACATAATCCTCGGTTAACGCTTAACCATTAGCTATGGCGTGGCTGACATGCCCGCCCTTGCGCGCGATTTAGTGTCTTGCGCATTTGTCTGCTCAGCCAATAGTCGCCATAGGTAAAGAATCCGGCTCGTTGCCAGGGTGGCCTGTCAATAACGCCAAAGTGAATTACCTCGCCTTTGATATGATCGCCAGCGAGTTTGCTGGATTGGCGCATTTAGTTAAAAATCGCCTGGATGCGGCCGTCAATATCGGCAATACATGAAAGCAAGCGCTTGTCATCGACAACCAGGGGCAAGGTGCGCAATTCTTCAAATATGCCGTTGAGCAGACCCGTTTTGTTGGGCGTTAATGGGCCGGCAGACTGTACCCGTTCATGCAGATTATTGACGGCCTGCTGAATGATTAACGGTTTCAACTGCTGTAATTTTTGTTCCTCGGCTTGAATAGCTGACAACAATTTGCGCCGTCTGCCTTCGATCTCCGTGGCCAGCTCGCTATATTTGCGCTGCGCTTGCGCTAGCTTAAGCGTCGAGTCGGCAACCTCTTTCTCGGCTTGTGTAAGCTGATCGGTAGGCAGTTCACGCAACGCTTTGGACAAGCTATGGATTTTTTCAGCACAAGCCTGTCTGTCGTCCGAGCGTTCTTGCAAATCGTTCTGAAACAGCTCATCGATAATTCGCGATTTTTTCAGGATATTTTCTAAGAATTTCATACTAGCTCACCATCCATTAATGGCCGGGCTACGACCTAAGCCATAACCCGGTTGCGAGTTGATTACGCTGGTGTTAAATCACCGCCGCGAATTGCCCCTGTTTGCTCGATAGCAAGCGCCAGGCGGCGCTCGGCTTTCACAGTAAGCAAGCCCTTGGTGAAGTTGTCGCCATCGCTATCTGACACTTCAATCCCTACATCCTGCCGATCAAAGATCGACGCGGCGGCTAAGGCATCGAGAACCACGAAGGTATCGATTGTCACCGAGCTTGTCTCGACGACCGGCACACCGAACAACATCTGCTGGAAGCCATTGGCGATATCACTTGAGCTGACAGCCGCCGGCGTGGAGGACAATAGATCTAAATCAAACGCTAACCAGTCCGCCGGATTAAGCAATATGGCGCTCGGCGTATAGCCCGCTGAGCGCAAATCTGCTATCACCTTGCGTATTAAGCGATGCTTTGGCAACGGCGTGCCAACCTGTGCGGCTGTGTAGCCGTGCGCGGTGAAATTCCCGGTTTGCAGCAACCCGTTCATATTCGGTGCCGTACCGTTACCGTTCACAATTTGTGCATCAACACGCCGTTGAACGCCGTACATCAGGCGGGCGTTGATGTACGCGGCCATGAGGGCGTTATCCGCCGCCAGTTGTTTGCTGACCTTCATAAAATGTGTGACGCTCGATACGGGTTGTTGAACCAGAGTGACAGTTAAGCTGGATTCACTCGCCGATCCCCCTTCGGTGGTCTCTGCGGCGGCATTGGTGAACACGTTCTCACGGCTGTATTCAATCAACGGCGAATCTGTCGGAAAATGCTGGAATAAATCCTCAACGCGCAGCGGCGCAAAGGCCCCCGGCACCATGCCGGGGCGACGGTCGACGCCGCCAATATTACCGCTACCGGTTAACGTATTATTCTGAATATCGAATTTCGCACGCGCCCGGCCCCCGCGCATCATCTCGTTAAAGGTAGCGTTGTTAACGATTTGACCACCCCAACCTTGAGAACGCCCGCTAAAACTGCCGCCATCGGCACTGGCTACGCCTTTTTGCTCTATCATTAACAGCCTGTCAGCAAACTCGCGCTGCCTCAACTGGACATCATCTAGTGCATTTTTAGTTTCGGTAGAGACCCGACCAGATTCCTGAAGCTCGCGCTGGGCTTTCATTTGGAAGTCAGCAATCGATTTTTCCACGCCGTCCAGCATTTTCATAACCGCGTCGGAGTTGCCGACCGTGCCCGCCATCAACAAGCCAGTGAATAACGGGCTATGATCCAGCGAGGCCAGTCCGGACAGTCCAGCGGCGACCTCATGAGGTGCGGCACCGACATTGAACGCCAGGATTAGCAATCCAAAGGAAGCCATGCAAAGGCCGATAAATTTAAAAGTCTTCATAAAATAATTCCTGTAAAAAATTTGTTTAGTTGAGGATCGATTTGGGTATTTTTAAATTTTCCAATCGCTCCACAATTTCGTCGTCGGCGTTGTCGACTGCTTGACGATTGACCACGTTTTTCAATCTGCTCACAAAGGCGGTTGCTTCACGCTTGGTGAAATGCAAGTCTCGAAGCAGTCGCTCAAAGTCTCGCTCATTCTCCACTTCATCGAAGTCCGGCTCACTCATGGGCGACATCTTGAAGCGGTGGTCAAAGGGCCGGGATTTGGCTGCCAAGCCAACACGACCTATAACCTCATCGCAGAAGCCTAACGTCTTAGCTTCTGTTGCTGATAACCAGCTCTCTTTGGCCATCATGTCAAGAATGGTCTGGCGGTCCAGGCCGGTACGCCGCACATAGATATCGGCGGCACTGCCCTGGAGCTTTTCCATTAATGCGGCCATGTCGCGCAGTTCCGCCGCGTCGCCGAAGGCACCGCCTTGGGCGTTGTGGATCATGAGGTAAGCATCTTCCGGCATGGTGATCCGGTCAGCGGCCATCAAAATAATTGAGGCCGCGCTGGCCGCCAGGCCATCGACATGGCCCAATATTTTGGCCGGATGGTTTTTCAGCGCGTTATACATCGCCAAGCCATCCAACAGGCTGCCGCCAGGGGAATGAATGTTAAGTTCTAGCGTGGTAACGTTACCCAGCGCCCGTAATTCGGCAATGAATTCTGCCGCTGTAATGCCACCAAGCCCAATCTCGTTAAAGATGCTGATTTTGGCGATAGCTGCCGTTAGGTTTTTAATTTGATACCAGTTTTTCATTGGTTGTCTCGCACAAAAGACGACAGAAATCCGTCGATTAAAATCGTGGTTTAAAAAATACGATTGACATGTGCTTTGCTGCATCTCGCAGCCGAGGGTTTGTCTGATCGCGGCCAGCATCTCACCGGGTCGCTAGTCTTGCCGGAATCACTCCGGAAAAGGTTGATGCCAACATAACATGACCCGCTGCCGTAAAAAGAAAGATAAATCGGAAAATTATCAAACTATCTTTCACTTTTAATATCAATCACATAGTGGGCTTTTTCTTTTCAAAAACTCCTAAATAAAAATTTAGCTGGCTAACGGGTCACGGGTAACGAACCACATGACTTTTCACCCCCATCCCCCATTGCTATACCCCCTCCCAAAACTCGCGCGGCTGCAAGAAACTAATCGCTATCGGTCTAGCCTGGGGTTGCGTTTGACTTTCCACCCGCCCCCTTGGACAGCAGCCCAAGATAACGGGACGGATCACCCGTATTTTTTCAACAAGGGGACGGCTACAAGACGCGTCGTGCGTGGCTTTGGCGGCAATCCGTCCCCTTGTCCCCTGGTTTTTTTGATACTGCTTTCTTTCGTGTGTTTGCATAAGTGTCCTGTTATTACCGTTACTCTCTATATCTCTAACATGTGTGAAAAATAAGGGGACAAGGGGACACATAGCCCCTCAGCCCACGGATAGCAAGGTCTGAGCGCGTCCCGTTATCTGTCCCGTCGACAATAATAAATAGGGACACATGGTGACTAATCTCTTCGTGCGTCATACTCATCCAGCCACTTGATGGCCGACTGCTGCCGCCACTCCTCAACATCCCGCACCGCAAATAAGGCAACCTTCTCGCGTTTGCCGGTCGAGCGCTTACACATCATCGGCAAACACCCCAACTCAGCCATCACCACCCCGACAGATTTGGCGCTGTATTTATCGCGCATGGCTTTAGCCACATCGATAGACCGCACACAATCAACGTTGAACGGATAATCGCCCGCAGCAATCATGTCCTCAATCTGGTGTTTGAGCGGCGACTTACTGGTGCCAATCAGTTCCGATTTGAACCGAGTCAAAGGCGCTGGTTGTTTGGGATTGAAGTCGCTTAGGTCACGGTCCAGAAGCCAGCGCACCACCAAGCCATTGCCGCCGCCATCAAGCCACCGCGCCAAGTCGTTGTAATATTCCTTAGGTCTGGGTACCGCATCGGTCCAAACCGCAAAATAACGGCCGTCGCCCTCAGATATGTGCAGGGCATCTTTATAGTTGCTCATAAAAATGGCCTGAACAATATTCGGTGTTTCGTAAAATCCCCGCCCGAACAATCGCACCCGCAACATATCCGGCGGCGCGGCCAGCATCGGCTTCAGTTTGTTTTCCAGATTCAAGCCCTCGAAGGTTTGAATCTCCTGGAAAATGACCAGTTTTGAATGATGCAAATAATCGGTGAAGGATTCCTTCAACTCTCCCGCCGGCGGCTCACAAACATTGGCAGAGCCCAGACCGTAGCGCAGCGGATTAAGCAGCATGTCCTTGCCGACTCGCGAGGTTCCCGCAATCAACAAGGCATGATTGATTTTGCACTGTGGCCGCTGCAAGGTGCTGGCCATCCAGTTCAAGATATGGTCTTGCTCAGTCAGATTGGGATACAAATAAGCCAGATGCTCTAGCCACTGTTCCACATCCTCATGTGTCGCTTCATCAGGCAAACTGACGCAGGGATCGCGCCAGATATTCCACAGCACCGCACCGTCACGATGAACCGGGTTATCGGTTTCGCCAGGCAGATAAATCAGGCCATCAACTTTGATAGTGGCCTGATTTTTTAGAAAAATCGCCGAGGGTTTGTGATCAGGAAAGACATGCAGAAACGCACCATCAAAGCCGTCTCGACTCAACTCGTTGCGCGTCACGGTATCGAATATCCGATTGTGATTTTTCAGAAATACAAAGCGCTGAAACTGCTCAGTATTGCCGGATGGCGCCGCATTGGGTTTACGCTTTGATTTATTTGACTGCGCTGGTATTGATGTTTCAATCTGAGCGGCTTCAGCCTCGTAAACAGACAAAGGCGGTTCTGGCTGCCGAGTGACCTCCGGCGGTGAATAACCGTTGCCTCTGGCAATGCCAAACAAGGTCGCCAGGCTTACCCCACCACCCGGCTTGAAAGAATTCCAAACTCGCCGCTGATCAGCCAAGTTGAATTTATCCGACTGCTGCGACCATTCACCCCACAACCCAAAGGCCTGATCACCTGCCCCGGTTGAGTGTAACGCCATGCCTATGGTGCGCCATTGGTCCCGGCTGTCAAAGTCCGAAATAAACGCGAGTGCCGCCCGAATTTTCTTAACCTCGATCACCGGCAAAAGCTTGGCGTTTTCCGCCGGATGCTTCACCGCGTGTTTTTTATCGCGCAACTTTGCCAGCAAATTACGGGGCAACTCTGGCAATTTTGCACCGTCCAAAGGCGATGAACCGTCCCAAAAATAGTCGCCACCAGCGACATGATTTGATGGCTCTACGACAATAAAACCGCCATCGCCGCGCAGATCGATCCCTGGGTAAAAGTTGGTTGTCGATCGACATTCCGGGCCGGCGTATCTGAAGCAGATGTGGCTACCGCCCGAACCCGTGACTTGTACAACATCATCCGGAATTGCGCCTAGTTCGCTCTTCAACTGCTCCAGCGCATCATCACCCCCATGGCGAGGATCAACATCGAGTACAAAAATCCCGGATGCCGCGCCGGTTCGAATGCCGATATTTGCTCGCGGCCATTTGTTAAACCAGGCATTTAATGTCTTTGTATCCGTAGCGGCATCAAGCAGCCCTTTCTGCAATAGCGGATGTTTGCCAGCAGACCGGCAATCAGTTTTGCCACAGCTGCATATACCCCGCTCGGTAATCCAATGCAATGGCAACACTGGCCAGCCCAGCGCCGCATATTTCGACGCGTACTCAAGTCTGGATTCAATTGTTGGCACTGGACAACCTCTTGTAATGCGCGGTAACGAATGCCACCCGGTTACCCCGCAAACAAGTCGCGCAATATCCATCACGCATTAAGCGCTTTTTGCAGGTGCCGCCGCATCGCCGGCATTGCCACATCGGTTCCTGCTTTTTGTAACAGTTCTTAAACTTCATCATCAAAATCACCCATTCTCATTTGCCATCGGTCCGACTCGACCGCAATCCGCGCGGCCACGTTGATAAGTCGTCTGAAAGAGAATTAGGCTTTTTGACTAGCAAACCACTGCGTAAACAATGGCTCGTTGATGTAAAACTTTCTGGCCGACAAAATCACCGCGCCGGACTTCGACAATCCATTGCGTGCGCGATTACGCATGAACCAAGTCAATTGACCGGGCGTGAACTTGTCGGCGTGTTTTTCCTGGAATTTTTCGAGGATGAAGATGTTATCCAGCGCGAGCGCGGCTGGTTCGATTGGGTTTTGGTTCGTTTGCATAAATGCCCTGGTGATTTGTGAAAATCCGCCGCGTTTAGCGGCGTGTGTGCATTATGTGAACGATTGACGGCGATGTAAGAAAGATACAGCAACTGCTTTTAAGTATTATCTTTCTTATTATTTATCAATTAGTTGATAGAGTTGTTGGCGGTATTTATTGCCTTATTTTTGCGTTTATCTTCCTTTTTCTGCTTGCGTTCATATTCTTCAGCAGTTGTATCTATATCTTTCCGCCAATCCGAATCGACATATCTCTTAAATTCAACCACTGGAAAAGGAGGATTGAACAACCTATCGAAGTCAACCCGGCGGAGAGTTTTGATTTTCTCCGGCAACAGCCCATCATCAACCATACGGCTAAGCAACCCGAGAAAACCCCTGGCAAAAAATGCAGGGTTAAACTCCTTTCGTTTTGAAGCCTTCAGCGCATCCCGATAAGGCGAGTTACGACCAAAATCTTCAGCAACTTGTTGCCCATAGGCAAGCATCAAGCTTTCAAATGTCGGCATAGGAAAATCCGTGCCATAAAAAGCCCCAACATCACCACTAAATTTCTGGAATTTTTGCGCCAAGACTCCGTCTGATGCGTCATAAGCGACCCAATCTGCCCACTGTCGAATAGGCTCAGGCAGCGAGTTTGATTGAATATCGACCGCGCGTTGTAGCAATGCAGCATAAATCGAGGATTGAGGGCCACTAATCCAATGAACGCCACCAATTTCAGCCAAACCATTGACTAACCCAACAATTTCCTCCGTTTTTTGTTTGATTTGCCCCCTGATCTCATCAGCTTTTTTACTCCGTGAACAGCCCTTTGCTAGGGGTGATAAGCCTAATTCACACGCACTTTTTTCTTTTCCGATTCCCCAAATCATCCAAGCTCTATGTAAACAGAAACAAAAAATCATCATGTGTTCGTCACTTTCTAAAAGCTCACAAATCTTTCGCAACGACTCGACACAGTGATTTTTTGAGGCAATAAACTGACTGATTATTTCAAGGTGGCCACCTTCGTGCGCAGCATAAACAGTGAATGTACGAATGATATCGTGAGCTTTTTTGAAATCCTGAAAATCAGGATTTTCGAAACCAAGAAACGGATACCGAAACAAATGCCCCGCCCTAGGCGGCAAATTTTGGCTAGCGACCCATCTATCGATCTCGCGCTCAGTCATACTAACTATGACCACATCAACACCTCTCTAGTGTCATTCTCAAAAAAGATACCAAGCCAGGCGGGTGAGATTTCCGCATTTCGCCCCGTCGGGCTAGGCTTGGTAAAACAGGTTAAGCCGCCTCTGGTCGAGGTGCCGGCGTGACATTGGGGCGCGGTTTCTGGCGGGCCTGCCATAGGTCATACTCGGCCTGCATACGCACCCAGGTTTCCGCAGTCTGGCCACTGGTCCAGGCTTCCAATCGAATCGCCATTTCTGCGCTGATCGCCGCCTTGCCGTTGATGACCCGCGACAATGCCACGCGGGACACACCCAATTGCGCAGCCGCCTCGGTAACGCCAATCCCCAGTTCGGGCAAGATGTCCTCTTTCAAAATACTGCCCGGATGGGGCGGGTTAAATTGGGCGGTCATGCTGCCGCCTGCCGATGTACCGACAGTTTCAGCCCAACCGCCTTAGTAACGGCCAGCAGGGTTTTGATGGTGGGGTTACCTTTGGGGGACAAGGCCCGGTATAAGCTTTCGCGTTTAATACCTGCGCGCTCGGCAACCTCTGTCATACCTTGCGCTTCCGCAATCTGCCGTAGCGCCGCCAATAACGCTTCGCGGCCGCCAGGCTGGTCAACCTCTTCTAACGCTGCCGCTAGGTATTCATTGGCAAACTCAGGATCTTCGCGTAATAGCTCGATAACCGTTTGGTCGTGTGGTTTTGATGCTTCACTCATGGTCTGTTCTCTGCTTCCAGTCTTTCCAATAGGCAACGGCTTTGTCGATGTCGCCCTGCTGTTTGCGCTTGTCGCCACCGATCAGTAACAGCAGCAGCTTGGCCCCGGCCTGCGCGTAATACACGCGATAGCCGGGACCGTAATCAATGCGCAGTTCCCATACGCCGTCTTGTAAGGGCTTGCAGTCGCCAAGATTACCCGCAGCCATGCGTTGCACCCTGGTTAATACCCGTGCTTTCGCTTGTCTATCCGCCAAGGCTGACAACCAATCCTTGAAGGGTAGCCGCCCATCGGCGGCCTGGTAGTCTTCAACTTGATACATTGTGAATTATAAGTTACAGATAGGCAACTACAAGCGGTTTACTGTTACGCGCCGGCTTCGCCTGAGGGCCAGGCTTTGATGGTGCGATCGATAGCCGTCAATTCATCTATTACCACCCCAATTGCTGGTAATAATTCGCTGTTCTCTAACGGAACAAACAATAGCTCTAAAATGCAACGCGCCCGCTCGGTTTTAATCACTATTTCATCAAATAGCTCTATCAGGTCGCCCGCATTACTACCATTGTTGGTTTCACGATCTTGATTTTCTATATTCACGGTATTCTCCTAATTATTTTTGCCGAATGGCGGCGGTCATGACGCGTTCCACCAGCTTCGATTTGTGCTCGGTGGATAGATGCGCGTAGCGTTTGGTGGTTTGGGTGGATTTATGGCCTAACACTTCGCCGACTTCGCACAACGAAGCGCCGGCCATCGCCAGTAAACTGGCGGCACTGTGGCGTAAATCGTGAAACCGGAAGTTTTCGATTCCCGCTTCTCGCAACGCCTTATCCCAATGTTTTTTGAACTCGAACGGTCGTTCGGGCTTGTTCTCGCTGGCAAAGATTAGCGAGACACCGACTTGGCGCAGCGGCCGCAGCTGGTCTACAACAAAGTCAGGCAAAGGACACCAGCGGGGTTCGCCGTTTTTGCTGGTTGCCAACCTGGCCAGGTTGTTATCGAAGTCGATGTCACTCCAGCGGAGGTTAAGCACTTCGGCTTTACGCATGCCGGAAGTCAGCGCCATCAATACCAACAAATGCAGCTTATCCCAGTCTGATTTTTGACACGCCGCCAGCAGCCGCACCCGTTCGCCTTCATCCAGGAATCGATTAATCTGGTTGTTCACCTTGCGGGCGGCCACCCGGGCGACCGGGTTGGTAACAACATAACCCTCGAAAATCGCATATCTGAAAATCGCCGACAGCACGGTGCGATAACGATTGACCGTAGACGGCGAGCGGTCTCGATTGATTGCCTTGGTCTTGCCGGCGCCATCGCCACGCAGCACCTTGCCAGCCTCAAAAGCTTTAAGCCTTTGGCGAATCATATCCGCGCTGATGTCGACCAACTTATAGTCGCCGAGGCAGTTTTGCCAATACTGGGCCCGCCTGGCTTGGTTGACCGCGTCCTTGCCTTGCCACTGTCGCATGTATTCGTCGACCAAATCAGCAAACCGCAAACCAGCACCGCGCGAGCCTAAGGCCTCCATCATTTCATGGTCTGACTCGATGCGCTTTACCCAGGTTTGCGCATCGCCTTTGCGGGTAAAGGTTTTGGATTTTATTGCAATGCCGCGCTGGGTGATGATCGCTTTATAGACGACACCCGACTGGCGTTCAATTTTTCGGATGGTGGCCATTAGGCAGGCCTCTCTTCGCTGAAAGCTGCCGAAAATTGGGGCAAAGCGTAGTCTCTCAGGTCGAGTGATAGCGCAAGCTGCCGCAATGTTTCCGGATCAGAGTCTACCGGCAGCGATTCAAGCAATCGCTCATATACGTCTCGGCCACGTGACAGGGAATAAAGTATGCGTTTTCGTGGATCGTCATCACCCTCGCTAACATAAAAGCAGCGCAGATCTTGAAGGCAATACCCTGTCAGGCCAAAAACGTTGCCAAAGCGCCGCGCTTCACCCTCTGTGGGAAAGCCGGGAGAGGCCAACAAATGATTGTCAGGATGATGAACAGTCCAAAGTCGAATGACTGGGTGGTCGTAGGCGCCGCATGTCGTGCACTGCACGCTGCCGCCGTCGGGAAAATACGGATAAACCTCAGCAGGCAAGAAAAACCCTTCAGGATCACCGCATGAAGGACAATGCGCAAACCGGTCAAATAAAAAATAATCTGAAATGACACAAGAAACGACCGGACCCGCGTTGTGTTGACTTTTAGGAATAGTGGTCATGTCATTCCACCCCGCGGCTAGTTAACGGCTCCACGACCTGTGGAAACCTATCGAAGACCAAGGGGCTGCTTTCCGAATAATTGCAGCCAACATCCTCAGCCAAACAATTGATGGTGTTCTGTGCATCACCGGCAATTGAGTGTATTGCCTGGAGCGCATTACGTAAAAGGCGTGGGTTGGTATGAAATTTTGAACTTTCAGACGCGCAAATAAGCAAATCTGAAAATAATTCGATTAAATCAAACGCTTCTTGCGAAGTTTGATCAATATGAGTGATGGTTTGTTTGAACGTTTGGACATCAGCACCAGGTTCTGGCCGTGATGTTGATGGGGTTTGTTTTGAATTTATTGCGGACATAAAAAAAGCCCTCGATGTAACACAGGTTCTCTGGAACCTTTTTGAAAAAATCCACATGTGCCCTAAACGGTGCCCTGTGGGGTTTTTTTCAACGTGTTAAACCGATGGCTTTATGATTCTTATCCTTAAGAGTCAATCAGTTATCTGGTAGCGGGGGCAGGATTTGAACCTACGACCTTCGGGTTATGAGCCCGACGAGCTACCAAGCTGCTCCACCCCGCGATTGATTTAGCTTATTATACAGACCAAAAAAAAATTAGCAAGCAATAAACATGCAATTTATCTCTTAGCGCACCAATTCCAGCATAAACAACACAAGAGCGAAAAAACTTGCCCTTGATTCAGTTTGCTTTT
>Ga0172378_10005850_pt1 | contig 11483 bp, 8 predicted proteins | sample GrowelOW332metaG_FD_119755 | JGI IMG/M metagenome (GOLD analysis project Ga0172378, IMG submission 119755) | Groundwater microbial communities from an aquifer near a municipal landfill in Southern Ontario, Canada - Pumphouse #3_1 metaG | ecosystem: Environmental > Aquatic > Deep subsurface >... | reverse complement strand
TGGGACGATCATCAGAAGCCCGGAACATATTCCGGCAGGCACTGGCTTACGGAGGGAAGGAAAGTGCCGAGATCCTGAACCATTACGGAGATGTTCTGAACACCCTGAACGAACCGCTCATGGCCATTGTGTACTGGCAACAGGCCTACGACATGGAACCCAGGGAAGAAATACGGAATAAAATTGAAGCCAACCGAAAAACAGGACAATAGAACATGAAGCGCACGCTGCTGATCGTATCTGTTCTGTGCACCCTGTCAGGACTCCTTCGGGCCCAGAACGTGGAAGATCTGCAGGCCAGGAACCGCAGGCTGCAGGAAGAGATCTCCACGCTCGAAGAAAGGATCTCATCGACCGCAGACAATATTAAAGGACAACTGAACCGGTACCGGCTGGGGCAACGTTTGTTGTCCAGCAGGCAGGAATTGATCAGGGGCATGGAAACGGAGCTGGCAAGGCTGAACGGCGACATTGCTCAGAAAAACAGGATGATCGTTGCCCTGAAACAGGAGCGGGAAGAGCTGACGACCGCATATCGGGCCCTGTTGCAGCAGGCCTACCGGCACCGGGACAAAAAGTTATGGATCATGCACGTGCTTTCCAGCGAGAGCGCGGCACAGGCATACCGCAGATGGCGGTACTTCCGCAATTACAGTGATTATATGCGGATGCAGGAAAAAAAGATCCGGCAAACGGAAGAACAATTGCAAAGTGAGGAAACCAGGCTGGTCGCCCTGCATCAGGAGCGCGTAGTGGCCAGGGACCGGCTGGCCGTGGAAATTGACAGGATGGAGCGCGACCAGAGGACACTGGACGACAATATCCGAAAATTAAGGCAAAACGAGAAACAATTGCGGGACGAGCTGCAAAAGCGCATCAGGGAACAACGGAGCCTGGACCGGCAGATCCGCGAAGCGCTCGCCGCCCTGGAAAAGAAAGATGCTGCCCGGGACAGCGAAGCCATCGAGGCGGCACGTGTACTATCGGCAGATTTTGCCGCCAACAAGGGCAATTTGCCCTGGCCATTGAAAGGGGCGATCGTGCTGGAGCGTTTTGGAAGGATCACGGATTCCCGCTGGGGATTTACATTCGACAACAAAGGCGTTACGATTTCCGGGACAAAAGGCGGTGACGTAAGTGCCGTATTCAACGGTACAGTGGCCAGTGTCTGGATGGACAACCGGGACAGTTACCTGATCAGGATCCTGGTTACGCACGGAGAGTACAGTACCATATACTGCCACATGGTGGATGTGGTGGTGAAGGAAGGCGACAAGGTCGTGACCGGGCAGAAATTGGGAACCCTTTCGCCCCTTGGGGAGGGGAACAGTTATTTTCAGTTGTTGCGTAACGGTGTTCCCGTCAACCCGGCTGACTGGTGCCGATAAATTCCCTTATCACAGAAGCATAGGGTATATAACGTTCATCCGCCGGATGCACCGGTGTGAAATAACTAAGGAAATTCAACAACCTGATGGCTTCCGGATAGGCTTCGGACATGGGGGGAATACGGTGCAGAAGCGGTTCGGCATGCGATTTCAGCACAGCCAGTTCATAGGGCAGGGCCGAGTTGAACATAACGTCTGCTTCTTCCTGGAAAGGAAATATGTTCTTTCGCTCTCCGTAGCTGATGCTGGGCCAGCGAAGAATTGTTTCTTCGGCGGTCAGTCCGCGAAATTGCGAATCCCTGACCATTCTGCGCAGCATGCGGGTGTCGGTGGTTGAAATGCGGTTGTTTTCGTCCATAGACAGGGACGTCAGGGCCGAGGCGTAGATCTTGTATTTGTTGCGGGAGGGGACGTCGTGGGTCAGGACCGGGTTCAGCGCATGGATCCCTTCCATGATCAGGATCTCGTTTTCTCCCAGTTTCAGTTTTTTTCCGCTGAAGGTTCTTTGTCCGGTAAGAAAATCAAAAGTGGGGATCTCCACTTCTTTTCCTTCCATGAGGTCAAAAAGCTGTTTATTGAGAAAAGATACGTCAAGAGCTGCTACCGATTCAAAATCGTATGCTCCTTTTTCGTCCCGCGGGGTATCTTCCCGGTTCACGAAATAATTATCCATCTCGAGCACTACCGGTTTCATGCCCAGCACTTTCAGCTGTGTGGAAATTCTTTTGGACGTGGTGGTTTTTCCGCTGCTCGAGGGGCCTGCCAAAAGGACCAGTTTGATGGTTTCTTTTTTGGCATAGATACGGTCGGCAATGTCTGCATACCTTCTGCCGTGAAAAGCCTCTCCGGTAAGAATAAGGTCTTTCACCTGCCCGCTTTGAATTTTTCTGTTAAGGCTTCCTATGTCCTTAATTCCCATAATATTGCCCCAGTGAACGTATTCCTCAAAGATTTCCACCAATTTGTTGAGTTTGGGAATCCCGTCCAGTTTGCCGGGATCGTCAGGGATGGGGTACTGAAGCAGAAAGCCTTTGTGGAAACGGCACAGGCTGAACAATTTCAGATAGCCCGTAGAGGGGACAAGAGGTCCGTAAAAAGTATCGGCATAGTCATCCAGGAAATAGACTGAAGTGAAAAAATGACCCCGGGTTTCCTGCAAAAGCGCTTTTTGGGGAAGACCGCCGCCGGCGAATATTTTCTGCGCGTCGCCGGTACACATTTTCTCTCTGCGGAACGGGATGTCTTTGTCGACAATACGTTTCATGGCTGCGTAGATCAGGGACATGTCCAGGTCTGTTTCTTCCCGGTTGTCCGGGAAGACCAGATCGCAGTACAGGGAATTTCCCACGGAATAGGAGATCCGCAGTTTTGCCTCGGGGAAAACCTCTCTTACCGCTTTCTGTAAAACGAAAGAAAGGGAACGTATGTATGTCCTCCTGCCGTCAGGGTGCGAATAATCAATAAATTTGATATCATGGGGGTTGTACAGTTCAAAATTCAGGCTCTTAAGTCTGTTATCCACGAGTGCGGCCAGGTGTTTGCCGGCGTTGTCGCCATTCCACTCCCGGTTGATTTCCTGCAATGTTTTCATAAATCTTCTGTTTTAAGCCACCCTTTGAGCAATCTGCCTGTATAGGACTGCAAATTCTCTGCCATTACTTCAGGCGTACCGCAGCCCACCACCTGTCCGCCATCTCCTCCTCCTTCCGGGCCCAGATCGATAATGTAATCTGCAGATCTGATTATATCGGGATGGTGTTCAATGATCAGGACCGTGTTACCTTTATCTGTAAGCTGGTGCAATATATTGAGCAGTACCCTCACGTCTTCAAAATGAAGACCGGTTGTGGGTTCATCCAGGATGTAGAGGGTGTTGCCCGTGGAGGTTCGGGACAATTCAGCCGCCAGTTTAACCCGTTGACACTCACCTCCGCTCAGGGTGGTGGAGGGTTGTCCCAGTTTGATGTACCCGAGTCCCACGTCCTGGAGCGTTTTGATTTTCTGAATGATGGAGGGAACGTGTTTGAAAAACTCCACCGCTTCATTGACCGGCATATCCAGGACCTCGTATATGTTCCTGTTCTTGTAACGCACTGCCAGCGTGTCGCTTTTGTATCGTTTTCCCTGGCACTCGGGACAGGTAATATGGACGTCGGGCAGAAAGTTCATTTCAATGACCTGCACCCCGGCACCCCGGCAGACCTCACAGCGGCCTCCCTTAATATTGAATGAAAAACGGGAGGATTTGAAGCCGCGCGTTTTGGCATCGGGAGATGCCGCGAACAGTTTGCGTATTTCTGCGAAAACATTGGTGTAGGTGGCCGGATTGCTTCGGGGTGTTTTTCCGATGGGGGACTGGTCAACTTCCACGACCTTGTCCAGGAACTCGATCCCGCTTACGGATCCGTGAGGGAGGGCATGTTTTTTTGAACGGTAGAATTTTCTTGTAAGCACCGGCAGAAGGGTGTCGTTTACCAGGGTGGATTTGCCGCTTCCGCTCACCCCGGTGACACAGATAAAACAGCCCAGGGGAAAATCAACCGTAATGTCTTTCAGGTTGTTGCCCGTTGCCCCAGAGATACGCAGCAGGTGTCCGTTTCCTTTCCTGCGTGCAACAGGTACCGGGATGCTCCGTTCTCCCCTCAGGTATTGCCAGGTGAGGCTTTCGGGGCGGGAACGTTCCAAAAAAGCATCCATGGGTCCTGAATAAAGCAGTTTACCTCCCTTGCGCCCCGCTCCGGGACCCAGATCAACCAGCCAGTCGGCACTCCGGATGGTTTCTTCGTCATGTTCCACAACGATCACAGAATTGCCGGCATCGCGCAATTTCATCAGGGCCTGTATCAACCTTCGGTTATCACGCTGGTGTAGTCCAATGCTTGGTTCATCCAGGATATACAGCACGTTGACCAGGCTGGATCCTATCTGTGTAGCCAGTCGGATCCGCTGGCTTTCTCCTCCGCTGAGCGTACGTGTGCCGCGGTCCAGTGAAAGATACGACAGTCCCACATCCAGCAAAAACTGCAACCTGTCCCGGATCTCTTTCAGGACATCCCGGGCAACTGCCATCTGACGCGGAGACAACTGTTCTTCAACCCGGTCGAGCCAGTCTGCGAGGGGTTGAATATCCATTGCCGAGAGCTGGGCAATGGTTTTTCCTGCAAACCGAAAACACAGGGCAGTCTCGTTCAGACGCGTTCCGTGGCATACGGGGCATTCGACCTCTTCCAGGTATCGTTCCCTGGAGATGGTCTTGCCCTCCTGTTCTCCGTTCATTTGTTCCATGCGGCTGATCAGTCCGGGAAAGGTAATGGTATAGGTTCCTCCTACCGGGGAGTGCACGTAAATAAGCTCTTCGCTGCCATACAACAGTGTATCCATACCCTCTTCCGGGATTTGACCGATAGGCGTATGCAGCGTAAACCCGAATTTTTTTGCTACCCCTTCCAGGTGATGAAAGAGCGTGTTGTCCCTGAATTTCCCGAAAGGTTCCATGCCTCCCTGGGAGATAGAGAGGGAGGTGTCGGGAATGATCTTTTTGAGGTCAATCCGGGTGGTAAATCCCAGGCCCTTACATTTTGGGCAGGCTCCAACGGGAGAGTTGAACGAAAAACTGTGAGGAGCCGGTTCGGGAATAGACATCCCGCTTTCCGGGCACATGAGGTGTTTGCTGAAGTGACTGATCTCCCCGCTGTCGGGGTTCAGAACGGAAAACGATCCGTTCCCGTGATATAATGCCGTATTTACAGAATCGCGCAACCGTGCCAGGGAGGCGTTGTCCGGATCCGGACCTGCAGCGGGGATGAGTTTATCAATTACAATTTCAATAAAGTGGGCCTTGTAGCGGTCCAGCATCATGTTGTGGGAGATCTGGGTAATGGTCCCGTCAATGCGCACCTCGAGGAATCCTTTTTTCAGCACCTGGTCCAGCAGTTCGCGGTAATGACCTTTCCTTCCCCTGACCACCGGAGAAAGCAGGATACATTTTTTCCCGCCGAATTGCCGGGCGATCAGCGATACCATCTGTTCGGCGGTGTAACGTATCATGGGTTTTCCCGTAGCCGGAGAGTAAGCGATGGAAGCCCTGGCATACAGCAGGCGCAGGAAATCGTATATCTCGGTGACCGTTCCCACCGTGGAACGGGGGTTGCGGGTGGTGGTTTTCTGTTCAATCGCTATGATCGGGCTCAGGCCCGAAATATGATCCACGTCGGGACGTTGCAAGGTTCCCAGGAATTGCCGCGCGTAGGAAGAAAGTGTTTCCAGGTAGCGACGTTGTCCCTCTGCATGGAGGGTATCGAAGGCGAGTGAGGATTTTCCGCTGCCGCTAAGGCCTGTGATGATACATAATGCGTGGCGCGGAATGTCAAGACTGATGTTTTTAAGGTTGTTGACCCTTGCGCCCTCTATCTTAATAAAACTCCCGGGCATGGCCATCAATATAAATGTTGCAGGTACGGATTGTTAGCGCATTCATCCGCCAGCGTGGAGGAGGGCCCGTGTCCCGGGTAGATGACCGTTTGGGGAGGCAGGGGTCGTATTTTGCGTGACAGGGATGTCATAAGATCGTCGTAATCACCGCCAGGCAGGTCTGTGCGACCCACACTGCCTGCAAACAGCAGGTCTCCGGTGAACAAAGTTCCCCCGATAGGGTCGTACAGGCAGATGCTGCCCGGACTGTGCCCCGGGGTATGGATCACTTTGAGTTCCGTCTTCCCGAAAGTCAGGGTCTCCCCGTCTTTGAGGGGAACAAAACCGGGGCCGGGCTGTATCATGCTGAAGCCGAACAGGAGGGCGTGTGAGGCGGCCCTTTGCATTATGTCGCTTTCCAGGGGGTGGATACGTAGCGGGATGTTGAATTCCTGCTGTAAAAATACAAGGCCCATTAAATGATCAAAATGACAATGGGTGTTGACTATGTATTGAAGTTTCAGGTTGTTGTTCCTGATATAATTGGCCAGTCGTTGTTCTTCGGTTGGGCCGAAACAGCCCGGATCTATGACAAGACATTCCCCCGTCTGGTCATGAACCAGGTAGCAACAGGTTCGCAATGCGTTGAAATAAAACGTTTTAATCTCCATTTTGTCAATTTTGTGTACCTTCCAGCATGGGAACAAATCTGTAAGGACCGAAATCTTCTGTCAGGTATTCCTTTTCCCCCGTCCTGGTGATCCGCAGCATACGTTGCTGGGGATGCCCGACCGGCACGACCATTTTTCCCCCAATGTCCAGTTGCTCCTTCAGTTTTGAGGGAATGTCCGGAGCTCCGCAGGCAACCAGGATCCCTTTGAAGGGGGCGAACTGGGGGAGGCCTGAAAATCCGTCGCCGTAAAAAAGTCCGGAAGGGTCGAATCCCGATGCCACAAGGTTCTTCTGCGCCTGTATGTACAATTCCCTGATCCTTTCAATGGAGTACACATAATAACCCATGGCCAGAAGGACAGCTGCCTGGTAGCCGCAACCCGTACCAATTTCCAGCACTTTGTCTCGTTTGCGGCAATCCAGCAGATGGGTCTGCATGGCTACGGTGTAAGGTTGGGAGATGGTCTGGCGGGCAGCGATGGGGAGGGGTTTATCCTTATAGGCCAGATGTTCCAGACCCTTGTCCACGAACAGGTGGCGCGGAACAAGATCCATGGCTTTCAGGACTTCCGGGTGAAACCCGAATTTTCGCGCCAACTCCTCTGTCAGCAGTCTTCTTTGTCCTTTCTGTCTCAGGGTGTCGGGCATCGGCAAAACTCCAGGGGCAAATGAGTAAGCCCCCTCTCTCTGCAGAGAGGAGGCTTAAGTAACGTTTAGGTAAATGGGTCTATTTGTCTAAAAATCTTAATGAAGGATCTATCTGGTATGCTTTGTCCTTGTATTCAGCGGCCTTGGCATTCTCGTTCAGACGAGCATATGCAACACCGGTGGCATACAGCACATTAGCATCATTCTGGTCCAGGTTCTTGAGAACGTTGACGGCCTCTTTCACCTGGTTCTTGTTCAATAAGGCAATGGCATAATTGATGTCCTTCTTGTCTGACAACAGGCGGATAGCTCTGTCGTTGTCGTTCTGATAGACGGCAAGAACTCCGCGGTAATACTGCGTAACGTCCTCATCGGAAATGGCATTCAGCGCAGAGGCGGCTTCGTTGTACTGACCCTGTTTCATGGCAATGCAGGCGCGTTGCAGTTCGATCATATCCTTTTCTTTCTGCTCGTCGGCAACCAGGATTCCTTCGGCAAGCGTATTCCTTGCAGCGTCCAGATCGTTCTTTTCGATTTGGTAGTAAGCCATGTTGATGTAAAGTTCAACGGCATCAGGGTAGCGCTCCAGACCTCTCTTGTAGAGTGCGATGGCCTGATCGGGTTCCAGATCCATGGCGGCCTGGATGATATCGTTGGGGGTCAGGTATTCCGGCTGGTTGTCGGCGATCACACGAATTTCTTCCGCAGTCAGCTTGATGGGTTCAAACCTGACCGATACCGAGCCGTAACGAAGCAGCGGAAGCATCAGGTTTTTGACTTCGGCATTCGAGGCGATCTCGGCCCTGATCTGCCTTTCGGCTTCAACAGGATTGGATGCCAGGCGCAGGAATCTTTCGGCCAGCTGGTCCTTGTTGCTGACGTTTGATTCTTTCATTGCCGTGTAGAATTCATTCCAGAATCCCATGCCCGATGTGCTGGTAACCGTCCAGGCACTGGCGGGGACTTCTTTTGAATATCCCTGGTCTTTCAATGCCTGGGCAAAGAAATTGCGGGTATTGTCGGCACGTCTTTTTGCCAGCGGGTCATTGATACGGGCTGTCCCTTCCGGAGAAGCGTTGCCCTCGACATCGATGCGTGTAATGTGGAAATCATCGCGGGTGATCAGCTGTCTGAGAGAATTCAGTGTGCGGGTGATCTCGGGCTGTGTGGCAATGGTACGTGTTACGGTATAGCCGTTTACCGGGAAATAGATCTTTCCCTTCAGCGCTGCCCTGGCATCGGATTCGGATGCTATGTGTGCCATATACACAGGCAATACGGGTGTTAGCGGAACAGCAACGCCCCAGCTGCACAGCGGCAATACCATTTCTTCCTTGCTAAGGCAGTTGTGAATCCACGCCTTTGTCTGCAAGGTAGCCGTGGCCAGTCCGTCATGATAGAGGATCGTGGTACTGTAGCACAGGACCTGGGGTACCGACCAGTCAACTACGGGGTAGTCAGTGTCCACCACATTGAATCCCTGAACGGTATAATAAGGAAGTTCCATTACGTCTCCGTTGGCATACAGGATGGATGGCATTATGCAGAAAGTGATCCTCTTTTCGAAATAATCGGCGGGGACTTCCACACAGAATGAAACCTTAACGGTCCCGTTCTGCTGAATGTCAAAAACCGGTTCTCCGCAGACGATCCCTGAATAATCGGCAGGGATCCTCGTTGTTGCGCAGGATGCCGCTATTAATGACACCGCAGCGAGGATAAGAATATTCAATATTTTCTTCATGGTTAAATAAGATTATGAATAGTAGACATCTATAGGGTTATATGCAAAGTTATGTAAAATATTTCCACGTAACAACAATTTTTGTTAATTACCTGTTAATTGTTTTCAGGGCGTAAAAAATGCGTATATTTGCTATGGATAAATCATTGTGTATGCATATAGCTGTTGCAGGAAACATAGGGAGCGGAAAAACCACCCTCACAAGACTTCTTTCAAAACATTACGGGTGGGTCCCCAAATATGAAGAAGTGGTAGATAATCCTTACCTGACGGATTTTTACGAAGACATGCACCGCTGGTCTTTCAACCTGCAGATATTCTTTCTGAACAGGCGCCTGGGAGGCATAGTGGAGATCCAGAAAACCGGACAGACCGTCATCCAGGACAGGACCATTTATGAAGACGCCTGTATTTTTGCAACCAACCTGCACGCCATGGGGCTGATGTCCACACGTGATTTTGACAATTACATCAGGCTCTACGAGCTGATGATCTCACTGATACCCGCACCCGATCTGATCATTTATCTGCGTGCTTCTGTTCCGACACTTGTCAAACGTATCCAGAAACGGGGAAGGGAATACGAAAATTCCATCCGGCTGGATTACCTGACGGGATTGAACGAAAGGTATGAGACCTGGATCACGAATTACGAAGGGCCCAAATTGATTTTGGAAGTAGACAACCTTCAGGTGGAGGAGAACCCGGAAGATTTCAGCAAGGTGATCGACAGGATCGATGCACGGCTCCACGGATTGTTCTGACGCCTGTCCCGCTCAGTTATTGTTTCCCGCACAAGTAATGACACGTTTTCTTAAGTATGTTGGTAAAGGCATATGGTAGTGCGGTGTGCGGTATAGAGGCCTTCACCGTGACTATAGAAGCAGATGTTTCCGCGGGCATCAATTTCTTTCTGGTAGGATTGCCCGATAGTGCGGTTCGGGAATCCCAGCAGCGCATTTCCACTGCCGTACAGTCGGTGGGGCTCCGCATTCCCTGTAAGCGGATCGTGATCAATATGGCACCGGCGGACATCCGGAAGGAAGGCTCGGCCTATGACCTGCCCCTGGCACTGGCCGTGCTGGCTGCCTCGGAACAGATCAGGGCACCGATGCTCGGGACGACCGTCTGTATGGGGGAACTGGCTCTTGACGGTGCGCTGAGGCCGGTCAGGGGGGCCCTGTCCATGGCCCTCCACGCAAGGGACAACGGGTTCAAAGCCTGTATTTTTCCTGTGGAGTCGGCCCGGGAGGCTGCCGTGGTCGAGGGGATCGACATTTATGGAGTGAGTCATCTGGCCCAGGTGCTGGATCTTACCGAGGGGTTCGGCGGGGTTCCCGTCATGGAACACGATCCCGGAGTGCCACATACCCGGTCTTTGTCAGGTCATCCTGACTTTTCTCTGGTAAGGGGACAGGCGCAGGCCCGCAGGGCACTGGAAGTGGCAGCGGCCGGAGGTCACAATGTTTTGATGACAGGGCCGCCCGGAGCCGGCAAAACGTTTATGGCCCGGTGTCTGCCGGGTATATTGCCGCCTTTGTCCAGGGCGGAGGCCATGGAAACCACCCGTATCTGGTCGGTTGCAGGAATCCCCCGCGGTGAAGAAGGCCTGATGTCCACCAGGCCGTTCAGGTCCCCTCATCATACAGCATCGGTAATATCTCTTACCGGAGGCGGGTCTTCGGCCCTTCCGGGTGAGATATCCCTGGCACACAACGGGGTCCTGTATCTTGACGAGTTGCCCGAATTCCCCGGACGTGCGCTGGAAGTACTGCGACAGCCCCTGGAAGACGGGACGATACAGTTGTCGCGTGTCCGTTATAAGATTTCCTATCCCGCCCGGTTTATGCTGGTGGCCTCTATGAATCCCTGTCCCTGCGGATACCGTGGCCATCCGGTCAAAGAATGTGTCTGTACCGAATACCAGGTGCTACGCTACCTCCACAGGATATCGGGCCCGCTGCTGGACCGTATTGACATTCAGTTACAGATTAAACCGGTGGAAATGGACGACCTGATCCCTGAACAGGCAGAATCCCCGAACGCCGAATCGTCTGGCGTTCTTGCCGGGTCTTCCGGGGCTCTTGCCGAATCATCCGGGCCCCTTGCCGGGTCTTCCGGGGCTCTTGCCGGGTCATCCGGGGCTCCTGCCGAATCATCTGCGGCTCTTGCCGGGTCTTCCGGGGCTCTTGCCGAATCATCTGCGGCCATCCGCCTCAGGGTGGAGAAAGCCCGGGAGATCCAGCGGGAACGGTTCGGCGGGTTGGAAGGCGTACATACCAATGCACACATGAAAACAGAACAGCTGTCTCGGTATTGTGCCCTGAACGGGAGCTGCCGTACGTTCCTGAAACAGGCGGCGCTCAGGATGCAGTTTTCTGCGCGCGCTCATCATCGCATCCTGCGTCTGGCCCGTACGATCGCGGATCTTGAGGGGGCCGTCGCCATAGAGATCCATCACCTGGCCGAAGCCATACAGTATCGTTAAAAAAAAGTATGAAGGATGATTTTGGGCAACTCATCCTCAAATAGGGCGGTTTGTGAGGACGAACGGTAGTTTTTTGTCAACTTATCCTCAAAAAGTGGGGTTTTTGAGCCCGAACGGTGGTTTTTTGGCATTA
>Ga0172378_10005849_pt1 | contig 11483 bp, 20 predicted proteins | sample GrowelOW332metaG_FD_119755 | JGI IMG/M metagenome (GOLD analysis project Ga0172378, IMG submission 119755) | Groundwater microbial communities from an aquifer near a municipal landfill in Southern Ontario, Canada - Pumphouse #3_1 metaG | ecosystem: Environmental > Aquatic > Deep subsurface >... | reverse complement strand
GTGCCCCCCGACATTCTCATACCTCGATTGGTCATAGTAGAACCACGACCGGATCGGCTCTGGTAAGCCCTCCACCTCGACCGGCGTTTGATCATCCCACTCGTGGAACTGTTCGAAGATTATCACACCGATTGTGACGATAACCATGTCGCCATTACCAAAGCGGATGAGAACCGACCCGTTCTTGTCCATCCCGACGATATCGTACGTTTCGGACATCGGGTGTGACCAATCGTCGAGACATACCTCGATACCAAACGGTATTATCTCACTCGATGCGTCGCATGTGGCTGCGGTTAGGATTTCCTGTATCGCCCTGTCAACATCCCGGAGTTCGCTATGCATTTCATCCAGGTCATAAACCGGCCCAAATTCACTACTATCCTCGTTCTCGCAGGGATCCCATTGATAGATCCTCCGCACCAACCAGGATCGATACGACTCCAGGCTGTCAATATTCAGTGGTATGGCGTTCCGCGAATACTCTTTAAATCGCGGGACATACCCAAGTGCCTTTATCATGCGTCATCAACCTCTCGCATTTCCGATACATCGCCGACGTCTACCAAACACTCGCCTTCCCCCAGGAACTCTGCTTCGATAAATGCCGTCCCATATTGCCCCAATATCGGAGCAAGACTCGTTGCAACGACTATTTTCTCTGTCCGGGTTCCCCCGGCCGTTTCATCTGGATTGAATAAGACAATTCGCCACGCTCCAAACATACCGGGCTTCCCGACAGGAGCATAGAATTTCTGATCGACTCTTCCACCACTCATTTTAACAACTCGCTAATATACTGCATTCCGTTCCGTTTCTGATAACAGACCATACAATCCCGACATTTCCCGGTACAGTTTATCGGTATGTCGTGCTTTTCCGCAAACTCCCTGGTATAGACATTAAATGCCCTATCAAACCCATCGGGGAGCCTCGGATCCAGAACATCGATCAATGGATGCGATGCAACCAGAACCATGTTCTCCGGTACTTCTTCCAGGAGATCCTGAACCATCGTTATCCGTTTCGTCCACAACCCGAACGTAATTTTAGGATTCCTTCGTGCAATGTTGAAATAGTTGATAAGGTGTGTCTCGTTGATAAGTTCTCCATGTGACGATAGCCGAAACGCACCGTTACAGGTGAACCATGACAATTCCGGCATGGTTTCAACCGGAATGACAGATTTCGATAACACATATCCGTTCTGCGACCACGTCGAATTGCAATTCGCCCGGAATGTCAACGACATTCTCCGGGAATAGCAACGCGAACAAACTGTGCTCGGAGATTTCGACATCTCCTCGCAGAACGGGTTGTCTATGGCATTGGTATTGATGGAGTGAAACCCCTCCACCTTACCACTCATTTTGGAGACGTAAATCCCCGATTCCCCGTGCAATGGAATTGTATCACTCTCCAACACACCGCATATAATCGGGCGAATTGCCAGACGCACAATATATGCCACCCACTGCCGATACTGCGGATGCCAACGACCACAGATCGGCTCGCATCACCACCGCACTACCAGGCGTCACGGCAACGGTTCCACCGCCAGACTTCACCACCGCCGCCTCTCTCAGATCCCACGATCCTTCGCGCAACCGCGTTGCAATATAGAACTGCCCACTGCCATCAGACATTCTGAAGAGCAATGCCGAATTGCTCAACATTACATTCCTATTCGGCAACCCAACTGACGATCGTTTCATCCGCTACCCCTCACATCATCAGGGGCGAACCCCGCCGCTTCGATGAGTTCGTAAATGCCAGCGGCACCGTAGAACCCATAGTAGTCGTCATCCAATACATTGCCACCGACACCATACACCGCACCCCGGAACACATCACCCCGGAGGTATGCATCGATCCGATCCACCTCACGCTCTAATCGCTTGCGGATCTCGTCTAACAGTTCCGGTGTCAATTCGTCGGTGCTATGTTCCGCCCGGATATCGGCCATAGTTACGTATGCAAATCCAACGAGACTGAGACCGGCATCCCATTTCCCGGTAGGACGGATTGTGCCCACCGACCGAGTCATGAAGTCGTATGGATATATCGGACACAATACCACGGCGCCACACTCATCCGTCAGATACATGCGCAAATCGTATACGCACACACCCTGCCATGTGATGTATTTGCAGATATCGATGTCGTGCTGGTCTCCAAGGTCGCGATCTTTGTAGAAACACACCACGTGGCCATACGCATCCGTTACCTTCCTCGGGTTGTCCGGATAGCCATCGTAGTATATCTTCAGGGTTTTATCATTTCTCTGCAAAACAGAGTAGATGTGAGATTTCCTCACCATCCTGATCACTCTGCCGTTGCTATCATTACCGGGATGAGAGAGTCTGCCATGAGAACGCGACGCTCCGCCGCATCAAGTAGCCTATCCCGTGTCTTCCACGACATCTTCGGTGCGTGGGAGGCGTGTTCCGTGATTGCATTGTACACCTGCCACCGATTGGTCTCAAGTGGCAGCATGTCTGCAACCGCCACACCCCTCCGGGCACTCCCGGTAATCTCCCCGAGAGTCTGGGCGAGCGATGTATAGTCTGGGAATTCGATTTGAGACTCGATTGCAGTATCAATGATCGAATCCAGGTACGTTACGCTCGATAGCATTTCGGTAATGAACCCGGATATCTCTCCCTCCAGGTTCTGGATGTGCGATTCTACGTGATACGCAGATATGCTCAATTCCCCGAGTTCCCCGTGGGTAGATCCGTTCGCACAAGCGAGCCTCCAGCAAAACACCTGCCCTTTGAACGACGTTTTCACATCGTATCGGTTCATGAACCGGAGGCCGTACATCATCGTACCCCCATCGCGATCTTCGTTGAACACGAGATCGGGGAACAGAATGTATAATTCTGCCGAATCGCGATGATCGCCGACCCACATTTTCATGTTCCGGTCAATGCCGGCATGCTCTATGGCATCGAGAACCGGCACGAACCCCTCCTCGTGGGTAAGGGGATGATACCGACCACTCACGGACATTGTGACTTTGCCCGTTGCGGTATTCCGGAGGCCGTGTATGTTCTCCAGCGGGGAGTATTCGCCGCCCGATTCTTTGTAGAGCGGTACGATCTCCGCTCCATCGAGACCCCGAACGACGCTACGTGCCTCGTCCGCAGTCATATCCCGATATCTCTGGAGATATCCGGTAGATATGGATTGTCCCAACATTGTTGTTCTCCATTGGTTTCGATTCGGCCCCGCACTGCAACGATAATTCGCGGCGTTGCAATGTCGGAGCATACCCCGGCGCGGCCACGAACCGCCGCCACCGATTAACCATTGTGGGCCGGGGTAGATACATGTTCACTCGTCTATCACATATTCGGGTGACAACTCTTTTCCGCAGTGGTCACATATGAGGTCGGGGTCTTCGTAATTCACATCGCAACCCACAATAAACCACTGTGGATCGTCCGGGTCTTCCGTGAGGTCTTTGTTCTCATTTGCACACTCGGCGCAGAGGAACCCGCCATCGGCGGTGACGTAATACAACCGATATCCCCCGGGCCATGAGTATACGGGGTATTCCCCGTATTCATCGAGGTGGTTTCCCACCATTGTCATATCATTTTCAACAGTTGTCATAGTTTTTCGCTCCATTGGCAACAGATCGCCTGTAACGCCCATAGACCGCATTTGACAGACTCCCCCGATGCATAGGATGGAACACCCCACCCCCACCGGGAACGCCATCCATATTGCATCTGTACGGGTGCCGAATGTCGGTTAATGGTTCACTCTGTGGATTCAATCAGATCACGTAGCAGTGCATCGTCTTTGACACCCTGCGCTTCAAGGAACTCAAACAAGTACTTGACATACCCAGTATAAAATTCTACCGATTCGACCGCAAATACAGTATCGCCACGATTCAGCGTATCCTCATACGCCTTTCTCAAATCGCCGAGTGTCGATTCTCCAAACACATCCATCACCTCACAATACATCTCCATGGCACGAACATATGCCGGAAGCACCAGGGGATAGTAGTAAATGTGACGAAGGCTGATTGTGAGATCGCCAATATCAACCCCCCGTGGCTCCAATATCGGTGCTATCCGGACCTCAATGTCCCGAAGCACCTGCTCAATCAATTCTAATGGCAATTCCCGGGAACCATGCACCGTAACGAATTCCGCATGGTTGTTATACCCGGATTCCAGAATAACGTGCAGATCTCGGACGAGAACCCAATCGCAGTTGTCGCCAGTCACACTATCAACCTGTCCGGGCGACGGAAACGGCGGACCGCATACACTCTGCCAGCCTCACGCTCCGCTCCGTCTTCAGTGTCAGGGTATATCAAATCGCCCCGGAGATGCGAATAGGCATACGCAACCTTCCGGCTAACAATATACAACACGTCCGGGCGCTCTGCCGGCAAACTACCGTGGTAATACCTACGCTGCACAACGTCTTCCCCCACAATGTCGCGGCGGGTTACATCCGCACTCTCTAAGCGAATCATCAAATCGGTAGGGGGATAGGTCGTAAGAGACCCATCCACGTTGCGCTTACGGACCACGTGCCCTGTTGCATTGACGATCATCATCGACGCTGTACCTCGTCGGCATCAATGTAGTCATCGGTATAGCAACGAGATTTCATCCCCCGGTCCTCTAGATAGCAATCGTAGAGGAAATCATCGTAACTCTCGTAATCAACGCCCCCATAACTGTATCCACACACGCCACCGTAGTAACGCTGGTACGGGGTGACAACAACGTCTTTCTTTACCTCTATGTTCCCCATGCCATCAATCTCCGTGGGAGCGTCGTAACCCAACTTTACATCTGCATCCAGCCGGAGTTTCAGTTTCGGAGCAACCCGAATGCATACCCGGGCGTCACAGAGATCCCCGTCACAATACAGAACCGACGCATCAAAGTTGACATTGATCGATTCTTCGTCGGTAGAGGAGAACGACTTCATACCAGCGGGGTGACTGTGCAATACACAGTTATACCCCTCCGACGTGAGACGGGCAACATCCGCATTGTCAAAGTCAACTGATGCATACCCGACAGATTGCTTCGGTATTACATAGTGACCCGGGGAGACAACGAAACCGTCTCCGGTCCACCCCCCCTTAAGAAGGATGGAAAATTCATTCCCACCCACTTTCGCTTGAACCGCATCACATACGCCGAGAACCGACGCAGGGACCAGTACCACCGGCTTACTCTGTATGGCAATCCCGCTGGTGAATACCTCCAACTTCGGAACTACCTCTGTCCTATATCTTTTCCTTCGCTTTGTCATGGCTATTCTCTCCATCAAAATGTGTTTGGAAGGTCGTTCAGGTCGAACGACATAATTCTCTCATCGCGCACACGGCTGTTCGGGAGACAGGCATAGTTTACGATCACCGATGCAAGGAACATCGGAGCACCAACAAACGATGGCACAACCCGATACCGCACTGCATCGCTCCCGAATATCGAATCGTAGTTCGGATTGATGTGGATTGTTACACCAGTCCCATCGTATCCCCCGGTGATCTGACAACGGTCAGTCTTCGGAATTTTCAGGGGGGTGATACTGTCCCGACAATCGTATACCCGGAACCCCCACAACATATTCTCTGTATAGTCCGGCAAATCCTCTGCCCTACACTCAAATGGCCACACTATACACTCAGATCGTCGCTCCATTATCAACTCCGTCATAGCATGCACCTTTGCCAGGCCGATGTGTGACTCCTTGAACGGTGTGCGGTTGAGATTGGTTTTCTCAACCACATCGTCGTCTACCAATGCAATCCTGCGCACCCCCGCAAGAGCGAGCCCCAGTGCAACCCAGGAGCCAACCCCACCGACACCCACAACGATAGCGGCACCTGGGCGCTCCACGTCTACCATATCCCTTTGACGGTCGTATATACTATCCATCAATCATACACCTCGAAGATCTCGCGTCCCAACCCACACTGACATTCGTCGCCCAACCAGTTTGATAGGTCAGGATACTCATCTCGAATGTCGCTATATGTCCCATCGTCACCATCGTCGTCAACGAGGTATTCGATATAGTCATTTGCTGAATTCCCCCACATACTGCCATAATTAATGACAGTGAGTGACTCGGGGATCGACAAAATGTTCTCTATCGGTGTCCCTACGATCTCACCAACACAGAGATCGTTAAAGTTACTGGGATCTGACCCCGCCAGATGTGGATGGAACCCCGTTGCCATAACGAGTTCGATTGTCTTTGCCGGCTTTAGCCGTATACTGTCGATGTAGAACAACCCCTCGTACTCGTCAGGTAGGTCATACAATCGATCGTAATACATAATCGACGTCGCCTCAATGGTCTCTTCGAAGATGAGCCAATTGTCTTTCAGTTTCCATCGCGGATCGGTGAGAACTGCCTGCAACGTTGCAATTGCATCGCCAAAGGCCCGCCGCTCCAACGTATCAACGCGATGCCGGAACCGGTCGATATGTCCCCACATCGCACTGCGAGCAGAATCAATCGCCGCCTGGTACATTTTCACCATCATCATGGGCGGAGCCACTGACTTCCCCAGGTCACCCGGAGACACACCTTCGATTTCCAATTCCAGATCGAGGCGAACACGCCCATCAGTCAGAAATGTCATCGTGGGGCGCTCGACGGTGACGTGCTGTAGCCAATTGGGTTGCATCGAACTTGCCCCGAATGACGAAATAGATGCACTTGCGACAGTGCCATGAAGATTCGCCTCTTTTCCAGTGCCGATTGCCTTTTTGTATGCCTTTGTGGTGCATAACCACACCAGATATTGTGTAAACAACCCAATATGAGACCGTATTGCATCAAATATCGGATCTTCATCACAATCCTCAAGGCGCCTGATTACGCAGCGACTCTCATTGCCAAATGCATACGCATCGCTTTCGCGACCACTCATGGCGAGTTCGCTCCCATTCCATGGAATGCCAACATCTGCGCCAACAATACACGCAAAGTCGTACAATTCGCCAACGGTTGTTGTCACAACCTCTCTCCCGACATCTAGAACATACTGCCTGACATCGGATCCGTTTGACATAGTTATAGCGATCTCAGTCTCATCGGGATTGAGAACCACTGTCAAAATATTCATTTTCCTACCCCACTGTAAAAATGGAGATGTGATTACTTCGCCGCATTGTAGGCGAAGATCTCGATATCTCCATCATACGGGAAATCCCCGGACGTAAGGTTACGGCCACAGTAATCCCCGCTCTTTGCCATGGGCACGTACTGGCTGAAGCCAGCATCCATGACGAAGTTTTCCATATCGTCAATGGTGATGGGATGGTCAAACGTCTTTGCGAGCCCCCGTGCAGTGCACGAGAGCGTTCTGAGTTCTACAATGCCTGACATTGTTTTCTTCTCCATTGGTTCGATTCGGCCCTGACAATCGTATACAACGACTATCAGAGCAAGCCCCATTGTGGTCGCGAACCACTCGCCTGCATTACAGGATGGGGCGGTGCAATTCATAGCACCTGTGATTCAAGGTAGCGCTCAATGTTACCATAGAGTTTGATAAGACCGTCCCGATCCTCTAGTTCGGGGTTGTCTTCAATTTCCTTACGTCTTTGTTTTCTTTCCAATGCAATCATTTCCTCGTATGCATCGGCATCGAGAACGCCCACATCGAGCAATTCCTTTACAATCTCGTTACCAATGCGTATTGCATTGGAATCGCTCTTGTGAACGAGCAATTGCTCAACCCACCCACACAACCAGTGGGATGCCCTCGCCACTATCACTGTCTTACGCTCACCACCCAACCGCTTTAGAGCGGCATCGAAATTGTGTTCGTGTAGCATCGGGCTATCCCGATTGCGAGTGTATACGATATAGTAATCGTCATACCTCTCTCCGATGTAGTTCATCGCGCTCCATTGAACAAGCGCGTTATCTTTGTCGTTCACGTTGACACACTCCATAAAATGTAGTGGGGATAGTCACCACACATTGTGGTAACTCGCCTTTACAATGTTTGCAGGCTTATCTATCAGTATTCTCTCTATATTGCCCCCCTCGCCCCACCGAGACTGGATAAGGCACAACGTTGACTCTTCCGGGTGGGGAGTGTCAATGTACATTGCCCATTTGCCAGGGATAGGCATTGTAATAACACTCCGCCCAACCACTTTGGCAATTAACGCCAATGCCAATGGCGCATTATTGTTTTGGCAAAGGACCATCACGGCATCCCCATACACCGCAGGGACATCATACAACGCCGTTATATCCACGGGCTGTATCTCCATCGACGTCTTTATCATTGTCATTTAGACCGCACCCCCTTAGGGAGTGCAACCCCTTTGACCCATGCACCAATGGGTGTGACTTTGACACCCACATCCTTAGCAACCTCACGGGTTGCCTTTGTGGTGGGGCGGAATACATCACAATAGATATATTTATTCCTCCCCACTCTCCTACCCGATACATTGCATCGAGTCACATAGTAAGAGATTCTCTTACTATTCTTACAGTCTTTGCACCGCACCATGCACCGCAGAGACTTACCAGTTTCCATTTTCATTGTATCGCTTTACCTTTTTACCACATATGCATACACATAGTATACACATACGCATACACATAGCACACACATACGCATATTGCATATGTGACTTTTCGACTTTCCCGGGATCCGATCCCGGGTCAAATCCCGGGATCCGATCCCGGGTCAGGATCCCGCCAGAACGTTTTCCCGCGCTTTTGGCCGGTGATCGATACCGCCGGGATACTTTCGCCCGGCGGTGATCAGATCGACGCTTAAACGGCCGGTAAAACGCTCTAGTGAGAACCTTCATTTTTTGAACCTCTTTTCCCCGGCGGAGCCCGGAAAATCCCGCGCTCAAAAATCCGCGCAAAATGCGCGGGATTTTTGGCCGGCTTTTGGGCGAAAAGCCCAAAAAGCCCGGGAAAATTGAATTCCGCCGGTATTCCACCTTTTGGCGGGCGAGTTTAAATCCTTTTCGGTTTTGGTGCGCTAATTGAGCGCTAATCTAGAAAAGGGATACACAAAATAGACTAATTAAAAAAAGAGCGTTTATTTTGGTATGATTACCAGAGTAAACGCCTTTAGAGTGCCTTTTTCAGGGTCTAATCCCTGCGCGCGGAAAGTATCGCCGGCTAGGTAGATCCCGGCGTTACCGCGATATGCGTTAAATATCGCCGGTTTTGTCGATCCGCGTAAGTATGGAGCGGCCTTTAATACCTCCTCCGGTATGCGTAGATCCTGAACGTACTTCAACTGCCCGCCCTTTGATACTGAATCAAAGGTAAATTCACCGATAACCGCGTTATCAGGCAGATTCAGTGGAATGCCTTGTTCCACCGCATCAGTTGCGTTGTCAGTTGCCTTTACACCCGGCGATTCTGAAACGACGCCGGTTTTGGTTGCAGTTGTCTTATTCGACATTGTTTTGCACCTCTTTTTGCAAATCCCCGCTAAATATGCGATATTTGGCGGTTCACCGTAGCATATGGCATATCCATACACCGATCCAATATTTGATCTTTGACCTTATAAAGCAGTAGGTTAATAGGTATTAACCCAAAAGAACGCATAAATTGATGCATTCTTCCTTTTGCGGCCAAAATATCAAACATTCAACAGATCATTGATCGGGAGATCATAAAAGTGATCGGTTGATCCGGTTTTGATGCAGGATGGTGCTGTACGATGCTGGAAAATCAACGTAAAATACAGGATGGATCTGGAAAATCAACCCAAAATATAGGATGGATCTGGAAAATCAATACATCGATCAGGATCGATCTGGAAAGTCAACCCACGATCCAGGACGGTCCTGGATCCTCATTGTACGATCCAGGGTGGATCTGGAAAATCAATGCATCGATCAGGATCGATCTGGAAAATCAATGTATCGATCAGGATCGATCTGGAAAGTGAATAGATCGATCTGGAAAGTGAATAGATCGATCTGGAAAGTTATCGCACGATCAATAGCCGCCCCATCCCCCACGCGCAGGCGTTTTTAGTAGCAGTCCCTCCAGCCCCGCCTCAATGCCATCCCTGCCGGCACAGCCCACGGCTATCGGGATATCATGAGATGCAACGCACACCCGATCGTTCCCAACAAAGTATAGCCCATCCTGGAGGTCAATTAATGAATCCGGGACCACAGCGACGATCTCCCAGTATGAGCAGGGGCGGCGTGTTACCATTATCGAGGCGAAAGATTCCTCGTCATCCACGGTGCATGGATACACAAAGGCGCCCCCCTTGGCCCGATATAGGACATCGTCGATATCCCGTAGCAGCACGAATAACATTGCGTCATCGTCGCCATCTTCATCGGGGTAAACGATATATAACTCCCCGGCCTCGGCCACAATGCCATACCGACCAACAACTTCGCAAAACACCATATCAGTTCATCTCCTCTTCCAATGCTTTTGCCGTCAGGCGATAATAATGTCGCGGAAATAGATGCGGCTCCCCCGGGACCGGTTCGCGGCGGGTCATTTCAATCATCCCATCGTCCTTCAGCGTCTTGACTAACTGGCGCATGGCAGCAACCGTGCCATAAGTCTGGTTCGTTGCAATCCGGAATTGCTTCCACGCTCGATACAACTCCGAGACGAACGCCTCGCCGTGATCATAGAGATACGCTTTGACAAACGTACCCTTCGAGATGGTCCGGTTCCCGTCAACATCAATTTTCACGGCGCTGTTCCCCCAATTCTCGCACCCGCGCCTCCAGAGCACACCTATCCTTCCCGAGCCACCGAGACATCCGCACAAGCAGCGGTAGAGCCGTCTCCAGGGCCAGGGGCAGGTCATCGGGGTATTCCTCGATGGCACTGAGAAGCAACTGCTGAACACCCGCAGACCGGACGACAAGAACCAGGATGCGGTGAACGTCCTCCTCGCGGCGCCTCAGATGCGACCATATGTCAAACCGGGTCCATATCTCAGATGAAATCGCCAGCATCTCCGGAATGGCCTCTATACGGGTCTTCTCGCCGCGAATATCCACATCCGGCGGTGTCCCCTGCACCGACCGGCGTAACACATCCGGCGTGATGTCCCGGATGTCCTCGATGAGCGCATCTATCTCCTCGGAGATGTGCTCATATCCCCAATTAAGCACTGTGGATGGGGGATACCCGGCCCCAAGCAATTTGAATATCTCCTTCTGGATGCAGGTAGTTCGCTCCAACATCCACTGGATGTGCCGGGCAACGTCCGGGATATCTCGATCAAACGACCCTATCCACAGATGGTGCATCGTCTCAAGATCGGCGGCAAGAGTCAGCAGTTCCAGAATCTCGTCATCCTTTTTCATACCACCACTCCCCATGATGTTGTATACGCTTGCCGAACGCATCCACCCGATCACCAGCCGTCTGCAAGAACAGCCGGAGCCGATACATAGGCACCAGGTAAGAATTTCCCCCAATCGTCACGATCGCATCAACGCCAG
>Ga0172378_10005848_pt1 | contig 11484 bp, 6 predicted proteins | sample GrowelOW332metaG_FD_119755 | JGI IMG/M metagenome (GOLD analysis project Ga0172378, IMG submission 119755) | Groundwater microbial communities from an aquifer near a municipal landfill in Southern Ontario, Canada - Pumphouse #3_1 metaG | ecosystem: Environmental > Aquatic > Deep subsurface >... | reverse complement strand
CGAAAAAGATAGATATTCTTATGAACAAATAGAAAGTGCATCGGATATTGACAATTTAACAGGTACGATTGTGGTTTATTTTGCTACAGATGGTTCTCATACCACCAATACGGATGGCAAAAATCACTATCATACAAATTATCTTGAAATTTTTTATATCAAAGAAGATGGAACGGTTTCAGATTGGTGTCGTTATTTTCCACCAAATTCCAAAAATTAAAAAGACGGTATTTATGAGACATTCAGTCAGTCTGTTTTTAAGATCATAAAGAATCTAAAAAGGGGACATCACTTTGAAAAAAAAAACGGTTTTGCCGTTTTTAAGAGAACTTCTTTGGCAGTAGCCATAGATGTTTTCTTTTTTTGAGGTTAAAAAAGTGAATAGCCATAGTGTAAGGTCTACTATAAAATAAGGGGTTTTTAAAAATATTCAAAAAAAGCTTTAAAAGCCCACAGAATCAAAAAAATGATTAAATGATAAAAAACACTACTTTACGCTAAAAAACGAAAAAACAACAAAAATACAGCCAAAAAACGAATAATTAACTTACAAATCTACAAAAGTATGATATAATATAAATAAACATTTATTTTCTTTTGATCAATTGTTTTTCAAAGCATTTGATTGATTAAGGGGCTCAGAAGGAGTGATGACGTTATCTGATGAAGGTAATGTTATGATTTGTAAAAGACTGCCTTTATTAAGAAAAATGGACGTTTTTAGGTATAAATAGGAAAGGAAATAAATATGAAATTTAGTTGTTCTCAACATGATTTAGGAGCGGCACTGAATATTGCACAAAAAGGGGTATCGTCTAAAACAACTATGCCTATTTTAGAAGGAATTCTCTTTCAAATTTTTGAAGGTCAATTAATTTTGACTGCGACAGATACAGAAATTGGGGTTCAAACAACGATTCCTGTTGAGGTAGAACAAGATGGAGAATTGGTTTTAAAAGCCAATATGATTTCAGATATTATTCGTAAATTTTCTGGAGATACGGTCTTTTTTGAAACACAGGAAAACCAAAAAATAAAAATTGATTGTCAAATGTCAACTTTTACGATTCAAGGACTCTCGTCTCGTGATTTTCCGCAATTGCCTGAAATCATTAATGAGGAAGAAATTCAAACAGCAGCGAGTGATTTAAAAAGCTTGATCCATGGGACACTTTTTGCGGTTGCTACGGTTGAAAATATTCCCGTGCTTACAGGGATTAAAGTAGAATTGAATGAAGATATTATCACGATGGTGGCTTTAGATGGCTATCGCTTAGCGATTCGCAAAGCAAAACTGATGAATCCGGTCGCACATCCAATTAGTTTTATCATACCAGGTAAAAGTATTCAGGAACTCAATAAACTCTTAGAATCTGAAGAAGAAATGGTGCAGATTTACTATTCTAAAACACAAATCTTTTTTAAATTTAAAAATATTTTATTAACGTCACGTTTGTTAGAAGGCGAATTTATTAATTATCAGCATATTATTCCACAAGAGAAAACAACAAATATTATTGTCAACCGGAGAGATCTTTTAGCTAGTTGTGAACGCGCTGCGTTAATGGCGAGAGCAGGAAAAAATAATTTACTTAAATTGGATTTCAATCAAGAGCAAGTGAATATTACATCAGATTCTGAAGTGGGCAATGCTTTTGAAGTCATTCAAATAAGCAATTCTGGTGAAAATATTAAGATTGCGTTTAATTATAAATTTTTAATTGAAGCGATTAAGGCGATTGAAGAAGAGACTATTCGGATTGAGCTTTCTACTTCGGTTGGTCCAGCGGTTTTATTACCGGAAAAACTCAATCAGGATACCTATACCTATTTAGTTCTGCCAGTTCGACTCGCAGAAGATTAGGAGAAAAGGAATATAATGGAAACAATCACGATTTCAACACCGTTTATTAAACTCGACCAGCTGTTAAAATTTGCAGGCATTACCGGCAGTGGTAGTGATGCAAAATTTTTAATTCAAGATAGTTTAGTGTCAGTCAATGGGGAGATTTGTACGATGCGCGGGAAAAAGATTCGAGCGGGAGATGCTATTCAAATTAAAGATGGTCCCACGTTGAAGGTTAAAGCCCAATGATCATTGAATCCGTGCGCTTGATTAATTATCGTAATTATCAGCAAGAAACCTTTTGTTTTTCAAAAGGCATTAATGTGATCTGTGGCAAAAATGCGCAGGGTAAAACGAATTTAATTGAAAGTCTTTTCTTTTTAGCACGGGGATATTCACATAAAAATGGTACGTTGAAAGATTTACCGGGTTTTGACCAACCGGGCTTTCAACTTTTTTGCACGATGAAGCAGCAAGACGTCTCACATCGTTTAAAAGTGCTTTATTCCGGTCAACACCGTGAACGCTTCGTTGATGGTCAAAAAGCGAAGCAAGGTCAAATTTCAGGGCTTTTAAACACCATTCTGTTTGAACCGGATGATTTAAAAATCGTCAAAGAAGGGCCGGAAAAACGTCGACGCTTTATTGACCAAGAAATTAGTGGTTATCGCCCGATTTATTTACGGGTTTTAAAAGAATATCAACAAGTGTTAAGTCAGCGGAATGCCCTTTTAAAAAACATCCGATATGATAGTAGTTTAAAAGGCATGCTAGAAAGTTGGAATGAACAACTTATTCAATATGGGGTTCGTTTAATGCAATATCGGATGGATTATCTTTTAAAATTAAATCGGAATGCACAACCACTCCATCATATGATGAGTAATGCCTCGGAAGAACTCACTCTTTACTATCAAAATAATATTATGACAACGGTAGAGGATGTCCATCAATTAGAGGCCCTTTTTCGCCGTAAAATGAATGAAAGTCTTGAAGAAGATTTAGAAAAAGGATCCACGCGTTATGGGCCACATGTTGATGATATGGTGATTCATATTAATGGGCGAGATGCACGTAAGTTTGGCTCACAAGGGCAACAACGGACTGCTGCCATTGCTTTAAAATTATCGCAAATTGACATTTACAAAGAAAGTACAGGGGATTATCCTATTGTTCTTTTAGATGATATTTTATCGGAACTCGATGAAAAACGACAACAAAATATTTTATCTATTCTTGGTGATACACAATCGTTTATTACGACCACAGATGATCAGTTTATGCAACATTATGGTAAAACAGCGCAGATTATCACGATTGAAAATGGAAAAAATATGACCGCTGGTATTAGCTCAAAATCGATCAATGATATTGAAAAAATGCGGGACGATTTACCATATATTAAAGAATCACACAATGATGAAAATTAAAAATAATGGCTAATGGTTGTGAGGATAAAATGGTCAAAAACCTATCGATCATAAGAAAAATAACTGCTTTTGATAGTGGGCTATATCCGCCTTACAGCCTTTTGTTTTATCAAGCCTTTAAAGGCTTGTTTTACAGTTAATGAAGATTTAAAAAGGAGTATACATGTCACAAGAATACACCGCAGATCAAATTCAAGTTTTAGAGGGTTTAAAAGCGGTACAAAAACGTCCTGGAATGTACATCGGGAGTACCGGTAAACAAGGGTTACATCATCTGGTTTACGAAGTCGTTGATAATGCGATTGATGAAGCATTGGCTGGTTTTTGTACCCATATTCAAGTATTTATTGATAAAAATAATGGTGTTACCGTTACGGATGATGGCCGTGGTATTCCAACGGGGATTAATCATAAAACCGGTAAAACCGGGGTTGAACTTGCTCTAACCGTTCTACATGCAGGCGGTAAGTTTGGTGGCGGCAGTTATAAAGTTTCTGGGGGACTTCATGGTGTTGGGGTTTCTGTTGTTAATGCTTTATCTTCCGAGTTGATTGTAGAAGTGAAGCAGAATAAAAAAATATTTCGTCAAACCTTTCAAAAAGGCAATCCAGTCACTGAACTTGAAGTTGTTGGAACGACAAATCGTACAGGAACCAAGGTCTTTTTTCAAGCGGATCCAGATATTTTTGATGAATTGGTTTTTGACTTTGATGTTTTACAACATCGAATGAGGGAATTAGCCTATTTAAATAAAGGGATTAAAATCACCTTTGAAGACGAACGTGAAAAAGATGAAACCGGTAAAAATCGTAAAGATTTTTATCATTTTGAAGGTGGTATCAAATCTTACGTTGAATATATGGATCGTAATAAAGAATCTGTTTATCCAGAAGTTGCTTATTATGAAAAAATATTAGACGAATATACCGTCGAAATTGCGTTTCAATATACCCAAGCTTTTAGTGAAAATATTTATGCTTTTGCCAATAATATTTATACCCCAGAAGGGGGCACCCATTTAAATGGGTTTAAATCAGCAGTCACACGCTGTATTAATAATTATGCACGTAAAAACAACTATTTAAAAGGCAAAGAAAAGAACCTCACTGGCGAAGATGCAAGAGAAGGCATGACCGCTATTATATCGGTTAAACTCTTAGATCCACAATTTGAAGGACAAACCAAGACAAAATTAGGGAACCCAGAAGTCAAAGGATTAGTTGAAACCATTGTTGGAGAAGAACTAACAGCCTATTTAGAAGAAAATCCTCAAGCAGGAAAAAGTATTATGGAAAAATGTCTTCAAGCTTCTCGGGCACGTATGGCCGCCAAAAAAGCAAGAGATATGACGCGTCGTAAATCAGTCTTAGATTCTACCGCATTGCCAGGCAAACTTGCGGATTGTCGTGAAAAAGATCCTGCCTTATCAGAAATTTTTATTGTCGAAGGAGATTCTGCTGGTGGATCCGCTAAAACTGGGCGTAATTCTAGAATTCAAGCAATTTTGCCACTTAGAGGAAAAATTTTAAATGTTGAGAAAGCACGATTAGATCGGATCTTAGGGACGGATTCTTTGAAATCAATGATTACTGCATTTGGGTGCGGTGTTGGAGAAAGCTTTAATGTTGAAAAAGCACGCTATCATAAAATTGTGATCATGACGGATGCCGATGTTGATGGGGCACATATTAGAACCCTTTTATTAACTTTCTTTTATCGGTATATGAAAGGCTTAATTGATAATGGGTATGTCTACATTGCACAGCCACCGCTTTATAAAGTTAGCCAGGGTAAAAAAATGGATTATGTCTTTAGTGATGCGGAATTAAATAAACATTTAAAAGATGTTCCTGATCGAAGTCGTGTAGCAATTCAGCGTTACAAAGGGCTTGGGGAAATGGATGCCCAACAACTTTGGGAAACAACCATGGATCCAGCCGTTCGAACACTTTTGCGTGTGAATATTGATGATGCGGCTTATGCAGATGAAATCTTCACTGTTTTAATGGGTGATCAAGTGCAACCCCGAAAAGAATTTATCGAACGCAATGCCAAGAACGTTAAGAACTTAGATATTTAAGTGAGGAGATTTTGATGGAAGAAATACAAACATATGACCATGTCAAAAATGTCAATATTGAAAATGAAATGAAAAACTGCTATATCGACTACGCCATGAGCGTTATTGTCGGTAGAGCATTACCGGATGTCAGAGATGGTTTAAAACCGGTTCATCGCCGTATTCTATTCGCTATGCGGGAATTAGGGATGACCCCAGATAAACCATTCAGAAAATCAGCTCGTATTGTTGGGGAAGTTTTAGGGAAATACCATCCACATGGCGATAGTTCTGTTTACGATGCGATGGTTCGAATGGCACAAGATTTTTCAACCCGTTATATGACGATCAGAGGCCAAGGAAACTTTGGGTCTGTCGATGGGGATGGCGCAGCTGCCATGCGTTATACTGAAGCTAAACTCTCTAAGATTGCCTTAGAAATGCTGAGAGATATTAATAAAGATACGGTTGATTTTATTCCAAACTTTGATGAGTCTGAAGAAGAACCAACCGTTTTACCATCTAAATTTCCACATCTTTTAGTTAACGGTTCTTCTGGAATTGCTGTTGGGATGGCCACCAATATTCCACCACATAATCTTGGGGAAGTTATTGATGGTACCATTGCTTACATTAATAATCCAGAGATTACCATTGATGAGTTAACTCAGTATATTAAAGGACCAGATTTTCCAACTGGTGGTATTATTCTCGGAAAACAGGGAATTCAATCCACTTATAAAACCGGTCGTGGTCGCATTAAAGTGCGTTCTAAAGTAACAATTAAAGAACCAACTAAAAAACAAAAAAGACGTCAATTAGTCATCAGCGAAATTCCATATATGGTTAATAAAGCGCGCTTAATTGAAAAAATTGCGGACTTAGTTAAAAATAAACGGGTTATTGGAATTTCTGATATTCGAGATGAAAGTGATTTAAAACATGGCATTCATGTTGTGATTGATTTAAAAAAAGATGCGAATGCGACCATTATTTTAAATCAATTATACAAACATACCCAATTACAAGATAATTTTGGGGTCATTATGTTGGCGCTTGTTGAGGGACAACCAAAGGTTTTAAACCTTAAAGAGGTCCTTTATTATTATATTGAACATCAAGTTAAAGTTATTCGTCGGAGAACGCAGTTTGAATTAAAGAAAGCCCAAGCACGCGCCCATATTCTAGAAGGATTGCGCATTGCATTAGACCATATTGATGCGGTGATTGCTTTAATTCGTGGATCTAAAGATGCTCAAATTGCTAAAAAAGGCTTAATTGAGCGCTTTGGTTTAAGTGAGATTCAAGCCCAAGCGATTTTAGATATGCGTCTTCAACGCTTAACGGGATTAGAACGAGAAAAAATCGAATCCGAATACGCAGAATTGCTCAAACAAATTAAAAAATATGAAGCAATTTTGGCGGATAAACAACTTGTCTTTAAAATTATTAAAGAAGAATTAGCTGAAATTAAAGAAAAATACAACGATGCCCGCCGCTCTCAATTTGAAGTGGATGTTGAAGATTTTGCTGTGGAAGATTTAATCAAAGAAGAAGATGTTGTTATCACTATGACGCATATTGGATATATTAAGCGGATTTCAACAATGACTTATCGGTCACAAAAACGTGGCGGAAAAGGTATTGCAGCCTTATCCACGCGTGAAAATGATTTTGTCGAACATCTTTTTACAACCACGACGCATCGACATCTTTTATTCTTTACGAATAAAGGCAAACTTTTTCAACTTAAAGGATATGAAGTGCCAGAAGCTGGTCGTACCGCTAAAGGAACAGCTATTGTTAATATTTTAAATCTGGAACCAGATGAAAAAATTACGACCATGTTGCCAGTTGAAGACTTTGATAATCATACTTTTTTAATTATGGCGACCCGTCAAGGGACCATCAAACGTGTTGCGATCAGTGAATATAAAACGGCACGTCGCAATGGTTTGATTGCTTTAAAATTACGCGATAATGATGAATTAATCAACGTCCGTATTGCAGAAGGACACGAAGACATCATGATTGGAACTCGTAAAGGGTATTCCATTCGCTTTAATACACAAGCCTTAAGACCGCTTAAACGCGTTTCAATGGGAGTTCGTGGTATTGATCTTCGTCCGGAAGATGAAGTTGTGGGAATGGATCTTGTCTTAGAAGATTCTCGTGTGCTCTGTGTTTCTGAAAAAGGGTATGGAAAATTAACGCCAACGGATGCTTATCGCTCACAAAGCCGTGCAGGTAAGGGCATGCAGACCTATAAAAACAATACAAAATCCGGGGATTTAGTTGGATTCTGTTTAATTAATCCAGAATCCGATGCCATTATGCTGATTAACAATGAGGGCATTGTGATCAGACTCTTAGGATCCGATATTTCCACCGTAGGTCGTTCTACAACAGGGGTGCGTTTAATGAAATTAAAACCAGATGAACGCATTGTGACGACGTGTAAAGTCTATGAAGAAGATAATACCGAAGACGAAGATGATATCGAAGAAACACAAGAGGAATCGACAACAACGAATACAAATCAATAAAAGGAAAGGGGTCTTTACCCCTTCCTTAAAATAAAAAAAAGAAAGGAATGCTGATGAAAAAAATAATTTCACCTTCAATGCTCAGTGCGGATTTTGCCAATTTAGAAAGAGATTTAAAAATGACAAAAGAGGCTGGCGCCGATTGGTTACATGTTGATGTGATGGATGGTCATTATGTTCCCAATATTACTATCGGGCCTAATCAAGTGGGCTGTTTACGAAAAATTTCGGATTTATTTTTTGATGTTCATTTGATGATTACCCATCCGCTCGCGTATGTTAAAGCTTTTGCAGAAAATGGGGCAGATTTAATTAGTTTTCATGTGGATACAGAAGATGATACACGTGAGGTCATTCAGATTATTAAAGCAACGGGGCGTCACGTTGGGCTTGTTTTATCACCGGATGTTCCTTTAGAAGCGATCACACCGTATTTGGATGATATTGCATTAGTTTTAATGATGGGTGTTTATCCAGGCTTTGGCGGACAAAGTTATATTCAAGAAACAACGGCACGGATCAAAAAAATGAAAGCAATTATTGGTACGCGTGCTATTCGAGTAGAGGTGGATGGTGGCGTTAATTTTGAAACCCTTCCAGAAATGATCGAAGCAGGCGCTGATACCATTGTTTCAGGGTCTTGTCTTTTTAAAGGAGATATGGTCGAAAATATTAAACGATTTAGAAAAATTATGGATTAAATCAGAGAGTATTTATGGTAGAAAAAATTAAACAAGGAAAAGATGAGCTGATTAATCAGCTCATCTTTTTTTGATTATTGTAGGCATTCATATTGTTCTAAAAAAAATAGATATAGAAAAAAGGTAATTTTTTATCAAATGGCTTTAAAAAAAATAAAATAACAAAAAAGTTTCAGGATCAGCACTAAAAAAACCTTTACAAAAAAATAACAGGTATGATATACTATCTATGAAATCTTGACCTAAAAAGAGGAAAAATATGAATAATACAAGTATTGCAGAAGCATCGGTTATGCTCGTTGTATTAGCCGTTGTGCTTTTTGTGATTATAATGATTAATCTTAAGCAACGTCAGTTAATTAAAGATTTAGAAATTACAAAAAATAAACTTGCACGCAGTGAAACAAATTTAAAAATGGCCGTTGATCATGTGGGCGTTTATTATATTCTCATTAATTTAGAAAATAATTTTGCGACCGCAAGTGATCGTTCAGAACAATTTTTACATATTCCCCGGGAAATTAAAAACTATCCAGAAACATTGATTGAAAATCATTTTATAGATCCAGCATCTATTGAACGGATTCGTGCTGATTATCAACATTTAAAAAAAGGAGAACCGGGATTTGAATCTGAAATCAAGGTAATGATCAATGATCAGCCAAGTTGGCGAAAGATTAGATATACGACGGTTTTTAATCAAAACAAACCGGTACGAGTTTTTTTAACTTTAGAAAATATTGACCATTACAAGAATTTAGAGAGTGAATATACGAGTCAATGTCATTTGCAGAAAATTATTGAAAAAGATTCTGTAATGATGGCCCATTTTAATTTAACACAAGACAGTATTAAAATCAATTTTATATTAACGTGTTTTTTAAAAGAACATTTAAATGCAGAGGGCGTTGATGAATTTTTCAAACGAAGTGCAGAGCTCATTCCAATCAGACGATACCGTGATGAATTTTCAGAGGCTTTTAAAGTTGATACGCTTCTAGGGCGCTATGAAAATGGACAAAAACGTTTTAAAACAAAATTTCCACTTTATGTTAAAACCAATGATGTCCGTTGGGTAAAAGTAAGTTTTGTTTTTGAAAAAGATCCAGAAACAAAGGATATAGAACTCTATATTAATATGGTTGATGAAACAGATGCTTATTTAACGCATGAAATCATCACAACAATGGCTAAAAATGAATATAACGAAGTGGTAACTGTTAATGGTCTCACACAGAAATGTCGAACGCTTTTCACACAGATTAATGATCAACTTTTTTTATCAAAGCTCTATTATCAATATGAAAGCTTTGTTAAAAATAATCTTTTAAAAGGGTGTGATGATGAATTTGAATCGGTCCTTGAATCTTTTAAACTAGAAAATATTTTAAAACATTTTGAAACAGAAGATGTCTACAATATTGTTTATCGCAAAATCGAACGGGGAGAAGTCCATTTTAAACGTACAACGTTTATGGCGCTTTATAAAGAACTTTCGGTCTTTGTCTTATCGACACGTGATATTACAGATTTATTTAAACAAGAAAAAAAGGAACAAGAACTTTTAATGGAAGCCTTGCAGCAGGCTGAGGCGGCTAATGTGGCAAAAAGTGAATTTTTATCAAATATGAGTCATGAATTAAGAACACCAATGAATGCAATTATTGGATTAACAGCGCTTTCTAAACATAAAAAAGATGATGCAGACTATGTGCTTAGCAATTTAGAAAAAATTGACGTTTCTGCACAAATGTTATTATCCTTGATTAATGATATTTTAGATATTTCACGGATTGAAAGTGGTAAATTAGTCTTAAATCGCGAAAATGTTAATTTTGCGAATATGATTAATGATATTAATACAATTATTGATGCCCAAGCAAAGGCTAAAAATATTGAAACATTAACCCATGTTCATGGGCGAATCGATGATTTTTATGTCTTTGATCCTTTGAAATTACGCCAAGTCTTGATTAATATTTTAAGTAATGCGGTTAAATTTACGCCAGAAAATGGTCATATTCAGTTTATGATTGAAGAACTCGGTCATACGGATAATCGTGCGACATTACAATTTACCGTTAAAGATGATGGGATTGGCATGAACGAAAGCTTTTTACCCAAAATTTTCAAACCTTTCGAACAAGAACATAGTGGCCAAGTTTCTAAATTTGGTGGAACAGGGTTAGGATTAGCCATTTGTCAAAATATTGTTAAACGCATGAATGGCAGTATTAAAGTAAAGAGCCAAGTAGGGCAAGGTAGTCAATTTACGGTGACTGTTGTTGTTGACCTTGTTAAAAACAGTCCATCTAAGGCGCTTTCCTGCCAAACAGAATTTGATAAGAAAATATTAGTCGTTGATGATGATGAGATTTCAGGCAAACACGAAGTATTGATTTTAACCGATATTGGTGTCGATGCAGAATGGGTCAGCACCGAAGAACAGGCGCTCGATAAAATCACACATAATCATTACGATTTAGTTTTACTTGATCTCAAAATGCCAGGTATTGAGGGTTTAAGTTTAGCAAAAAAAATGCGTCAAAATTTTGGAACCAATACAGAAATTGTTATTTTAACGGCCTATGAATGGGATGATATGCTTATTGATGCAGCTAAACTTGGGATTCATCATTTTTATAAAAAACCGCTTTTTGTCAGTACGGCAAAAGATATGCTTAATCATATTTATGCAGATCCAGAACCAAGCGTTAAAGAAGAAAAATATCATTTTGAGGGTAAAAAAGTATTAATTGTTGAAGATACTTTAATGAATCAGATGATTTTAAAAGATATTTTAGAAATTAAAAAATTTAAAGTAGATACTGCTGATAATGGTCTTCAAGCCCTCCATCAATTTAGTGAGACTGAACCAGGGACTTATGATTTGATTTTAATG
>Ga0172378_10005847_pt1 | contig 11484 bp, 10 predicted proteins | sample GrowelOW332metaG_FD_119755 | JGI IMG/M metagenome (GOLD analysis project Ga0172378, IMG submission 119755) | Groundwater microbial communities from an aquifer near a municipal landfill in Southern Ontario, Canada - Pumphouse #3_1 metaG | ecosystem: Environmental > Aquatic > Deep subsurface >... | reverse complement strand
GATTAAATGTAGATAAATACATTAAAAAATACAACTAATGATTGCTTTTTTTGAAAAAAATCCAAAAAAAGATGATGGTTGTTGCTCCTTTTTGCATAGTTCTAAAAAAAAAAGTGCAAATGATTGAGCATGATAGACTTACATTCTTATTATGGTATTGTGTTTTTTTTACTACAAACGGTTCTATTTTTATATCCTCATTTTTTTTTACAAATAAAAAATGAAAAAAAGAATTATATTGCTATATTCTTTTTTCCTAGACCCTGCGCAATGACTATTTGCGGGCAACTCGCCAGGGCGAAAGCAGCAACGGACTTGTGAATTTTTATGTGCTGCAGGTAGTCTAGGACTTTTTTTACATTCCTCACCCCTTTTTTTCTACTTAGGCGTATTTAACGTCTTTTTTTATGCTGTTTTTATGATTTTATGGACTATTAGACACACAAAGCCTCTTAATATTAATCAAGTTTGTTATGGTAGAACTGATTTCGATGTATCTCCCTCTTTTGAAACTGAATACCCCCCTGCATTAGAAGCACTAAAAACAGCAAAAATCAATCGACTTTTCTCAAGCCCCCTTCTAAGGTGCAAGCGACTTGCAGAAAAAGTCAGCGAACATTTAAGTATCCCTTTTGAAATTAATGAAGATATTATCGAACTCTTTTTTGGCCACTGGGAAAATGTACGGCTCGTAGATGTTCCAAGCCATGAAATGGACTCATGGAAAGCAGATCTAAGAGGTTATCGTTTCCCAGGGAATGGCGAATCATTTCGAGATGTAGATATACGTGTTTCAAAAGCCATCGAAAGTTCTATGGATATGGGAGAAATTGCCTGGGTGACTCACGCTGGTGTCATTGCTTCTTTACAACATACCTTTTGTGGTGTTCCAGAAAATGACTTCATAGAAGGGAAATTCGGGTATTCTATGGTAACTCGTTTTGAATTTGAAGCAGACAAGAATGGCCGTATTCAAGGACGTTTTGATACCATTCATCAAGGATTACCTCAACCCCCTTTAGGCGTTGATTAATTAGAAGGTTCCCTTAAAAGTCCAATAAAAAAGCCGCTTGCAAGCCACCCTTAAAATTTGGTAAAATGGCAAAATGAACGGGGTTATCAAAATCGCTCATCATAGCATCTACAAAAGCATCGCCAATAGAATACAGATAAATTAACGCTGCTCCCCAAATATACTGATTTCGATTTTTACGATAATACGTAATTCTCTCTGTCAGGTATTCTATCTCGGTAGAAGACGCTGCTTCAGCAGTTATGATTCTTCGTCTTTCTAAATAATACTCCACCACTTTTTGACTTGTGTGAATACTCGCGAAAGCTCCTGTTAAACCCATATAAAGCAAACCCGCTTTGCCAAACTCCTCATTATACATTTGACCTAGACCAGGGATCAAAGCAAGTAAGACCGCTTTCTTTGAAGACTTTAATTCCATATTTCGGTGTTGGTTATTCCACCAAATACCAAATCCATCCACAAAACCATAGAGGTGTAAGCCTACAAGCCACGCGAACTCTGCTTTACGCAAATCTTCCTCTTCCATTTTTTTATCACTGATTCGCTTGATATTATTGATAAAGCCTAATCGCTTCAAGTGTAAAGAAGATATCGTATCTATATCAGACGTATTTCGAATTAGATTATTATAAAAAGCAACAGAATCTTGTAACGGACGAGCTAGCTTAAATCGTCTATCTTGCTGAAAAGATTTATTAATAAACACTTCATAGACTAAGGCAATTTCAATCCCAACTAAAAAGCCTCCGCGAATATAATGCTCCGAATAAATCTGAGCTCCACCAGGTAAAATTCCCGAAAGCAACGTTAAGGGAAGAGAGTTACGCTTAGTAGGAACGTCCCATTCATAAGTTGCTAAAGTATCTAAAGCCTCTATCCCTGTTTTCCCTCGAACTAGAGGAGAATCATCTGCAAATGCCAGACCGATAAACATCGATAAAGACAAAAAAACAGCAACAAGCCATTTAAGAATTAAATCCATTGGAAGATAAAGATAAAAAATAAAGTCCGTTTAATCATGCTTACCTATCTTTTACAAGCCCTTTCTCTCGAAAATGGCGTTTTTCTTCGTTTTGACAAAAACTGTCAAAAATCTATTCTAGTTTTAGAAATAAGGAAATACAATGTCAACACCAGAAGTCGCACTCATCTCTATCGGTACAGAACTCACCCAAGGGTTCACCTTAAATACAAACGCTCACTGGCTATCCAATGAATGCCGTCAATTAGGTTTTAAGATCGCTTATCACCTAGCTCTACCAGATGATGCCTCTTATTGGAATAAGACATTTAAAATGTTAAAAGAAGCAAACGTTTCCATAGTCATTATTACTGGCGGACTTGGCCCCACTGCAGACGATAAAACACGAGAATTGATCGCTGAAACATTTGGAAAACCGCTAGTTTATAACGTTAATTGTGAAGAAAAAATTAAAGCTTGGTTTCAAAAAAGGAACTTAACCTATATAGAAACGAATCATATTCAAGCTTGTTTCCCAGAAGGATCGATCATTTTAGAAAATCCAGTCGGAAGTGCTCCAGGTTTTCAAATAGACGAAGGAGACCTGCATTTATTCTGTTTACCAGGAGTCCCATCTGAAATGAAAAAAATGTTTCAAGTTCATTTAGTCCCTTGGCTCCAATCTATAAGTACCACAACTTGGTATCATCAAGATTTACGCTTATTTGGGCTTTCTGAATCGGCTTTGGAAGCACTACTTAGGACATTTGAATTTGAAAATGGCGTTTATTGGAGTAGCCTTCCTATGATAGACTGCTTACTATTTCGCCTTTACACATCTAAATCAAAAGAAGCTCTTACCAAAGCAAGAGACCAATTTGTGAATTCTCTCGGAGACAAAGCAGACCAAATTCTTATTTCTGATAATGGAGAAAATTTAATTCAAGTCATTATGACTCTTTTAAAAGAGAAAAATCAATTTCTTGGAGTTGCAGAATCCTGTACTGGTGGCTTACTTGCCTCTGAAATAGTGAAAGAATCTGGATCTTCTCTTGTTTTTAAGGGAGGAGTGGTCGCTTATCAAAATGAAATAAAAACAAAAATACTTCATGTCCCAGAAGAAATCCTTAAAACAGAAGGCGCCGTCAGTGAAGCCACTGTTTTATCTATGGCAGAGCACACTCTTAACGTCTTAAATTGTGACTGGGGAATCGCCACTTCTGGAATTGCAGGGCCAACTGGAGGCACAAAAGAGAAACCTGTAGGCTTAGTTTGGATGGCCATTGCCTCAAAACAACAAAAAATTGCTTTTTCTGAAATTTTTTTAGGAAACCGCGGAGAAATCCAAATGAAAAGCGTTTATAAAGTATTGAATCGTTTACGACTTTCAATACTTGAACAAAAAAACACTTGCTCGAAAGTGCAGTAATTATTATATTAATAAACAATCGCTCCTAATCAGAGCAAAAGAACAATCGGAGAAAAATATGGCAAAGAAAACAGCAGCTGAAGCAACCTCACCTAAGAACGAAAGGGCAAAAGCCGTAGAGGCTGCAATTGCACAAATTGAAAAAAATTACGGAAAAGGCTCTATTATGACTTTAGGAAGTCAGCCTATTCAAGATATTCCCGTAATTCCAAGCGGCTGCATTCAGTTAGATATGGCTCTAGGTGTAGGGGGTTTTCCAAGAGGTCGTATTATTGAAATCTACGGGCCTGAATCTTCTGGAAAAACAACACTCACTCTTCATGCTATTGCTGAAGCTCAAAAACTTGGAGGCGTCGCTGCTTTTATTGATGCAGAACATGCTTTTGATGCCACTTACGCTCGTAAATTAGGCGTCAAAATCGAGGAGCTTCTCGTTTCTCAACCAGATACAGGAGAACAAGCTTTAGATATAGCAGAAACTCTGGTTCGTTCAGGAGCAGTTGATATTATTGTTGTAGACTCCGTCGCAGCTCTTGTACCTCAAGCAGAAATCAATGGTGAAATGGGCGATAGCCACATGGGCTTACAAGCAAGGCTTATGTCTCAAGCACTCAGAAAGCTCACGGGGATCTTATCTAAATCTAACACTTGTCTACTCTTCATTAATCAGCTTAGAATGAAAATCGGTGTTATGTTTGGTAACCCAGAAACAACTACTGGTGGTAATGCTCTTAAATTCTATGCGACTCAACGCATTGATATTCGCCGTATCGCAGCAATTAAAAATGGCGAAGACGTCATTGGAAATAGAACCAGAATTAAAGTGGTAAAAAACAAAGTAGCCGCTCCATTCTTACAATGTGAATTTGATATTCTATATGGCCAAGGTATTTCAAGAGAAGCATCTATACTTGATCTTGCGGTTGAACTTGAACTGATAGAAAAAAGTGGCTCTTGGTTCTCTTACAACAGTGAACGCATCGGCCAAGGTAGAGAAAATGCTCGATTATTCCTAAAGAACAATCCTGATATTACGGCAAAATTAGAAATCCAAATTCGCGAAAATATGAAGGATGTTCAATTATTTAGTCTTGGAGCAGATGACGCTCTTTCTGTTGAATCCGAAAACTCTTCAAGTACAGAAGAATAAAACGGGATATCTCAAAAGTTTGGTTTAGCCATGTACCAACTTCCATGAGTGATTCCTATAAGCCATAGTTACTATTTTTATTATTATTAAGACGAAGTCTATTATATAAATTGGTAACTATGCGCTTTTTTTCTTTATTCTTGCTTTTTGTTTTTATGGGACAAATCTTTGCTCAAGATATTTGTTATCAATCACTAGTAGAAAAATCTTTTCTAATTAATTTCGAGGGACGTTTTATTAATAGTGAAAAAAGCCGATCCCATATAGATGTTTCTTGGAGACATCACGAACAAGCCCCAGACTCCTTTTATGTTTATCTTTCTGGTAAAAGATCATTTCTATTTATTTCTACTAATGACTACCGAGTCCTATGGATTCAACCAGAAAACGTAAAGCGCCAAATGGCTACTCATCATCTAAAAGAAAAAATAGGGAACACTCCTATTCATTGGGATGATTTAGATCTACTAGCGAATGGTTCTTTCTTTTGTCAAGACTCAAGTGCCAAGGCTAATTTTATTTTTGCAACGGCCTACTCTCAGACGTGGTATTCTTTAGTTCTCAATAGCGAAACGTCACCAACAAAGATCAGAATGCGTGGAAACAGAGGCTTATCTCGAGACGTTACCATTCATTCTTGGAAAAACTTTAATGATGCCTTATTGCCAGCAATCTTAGATATTAATAGTCCTGAAAGTACAGGCTCTTTATGGATTCGTTCTGCATATCCAATTGAATCCAAGATACCGATGGATCCCTTACTAAAAAATGTTCAATCTAAAAACGGAAGAATAAATTCTCTTTTACTTCCTAGAACGGAAAGGAAAAGAAAAATGCCCTTGATATTGCAAATGGATAAGGAACTGCTGCAATAAAGTTCCATTATATTGCCCTTTTTTAGGGCGGAACCAAAATCCAGGAGTCACAGTAAAAGAGCGAAGTTTATTTTCTGATTGGAAATTTATTCCTGCCATGATTTTACCATAACTCAATGATTCTTTTAAAATAGTTCCATCATCATTTCTTAAAAAACCAGTTTGATAGCCATTCAAATAATAGACAAAGTTCCATTTATCGCTTAAATGAATATGGTGGAAAAAGATTAATTCAAAAATGTAGTCTCGACTAAAAACAGGAAGATTTCGTTCATAATCATAACTTTTATTATCATGTTTCGTCTGAATATCGGTCAGTGTAAAATGCCCACCTAAACCCATAATCGATCCACTTCTAAATGCAAAATCAAAATCGACCCAAACGTTAAAATTCTGTGAAAAATCAACTCTTGAAAATTCTTGACTCCATACATGATCTAAGACATAATCTGCATTCCAAGAGTCCGAAATTGAACCACCGCCAGTAGAATCAGCTAATACCATCTCTATGTTAGAATTGTAGTATATCGTACTTTGATATAAAAAACGGACTTCCACTTGAGGATTGGTCTTAAAAGGACGAAGGCCCATTCCAACCATAAACCCGCCATAAAAAGGAGAAGTTTGTATTGATGCTTGAAATCTTAAAAAAGCTTCTCTAAAACCAATTTCTTCACCATAAGGAAGACGTTCTCCAAGAGGCTCTATCCAATTATAGTCCAAGGAACCAGTGAATTGAGGTAACCACTGACCAAAAGAAATGGGAGTGTTACCCGCAAATGTCCAGGAAATGTTAGGACCATAGTCAAGGCCTAAAATGCCGTGCTGATCATAAGTAAACGACCAAAGAGAAGGGCATATCAAGAAAGTTAGAAGTAAAGTTTTCTTTAACATTTTATTTTTATTGTTATATTTGCGAATAAATTATAAAATTATCATACTACTTTCATTATAAATTCTTATTTTCCCTATATCTTTACGCCTTTAAGGAGAGATTATGAAGATGACTAAATGGATTCTACTGGGGCTTTGTAGCTTAGTGTTTTTCGGTTGCGCAAACAGATATTCGTCGCCGATCTTAATTGAGCGCGGAGAAGGCAGAAAAGAATATGAACGCGAGTACTTTGCCATTAAGGAAAGCATGGGGATTGATAAACGTCTAAAAGATGTTTTTAAGCAAGGATATATTGAAGAAGGAATGACTAACGACATGGTCAATTTACTATGGGGTCCTCCCGATAGAGAAACAAATGATGGGCGCATTTGGGAGTATTATACTCGTGAAGGCAAGCTAATCACTCGTTTACTTTGGAAAAATCCAGAACAAGCTCGTCTAAAAGGATACGAAAATGAGCTCGTTTTAGAGTCCATTGAAGGAGACCGCTATGGTGGCTCCCCTGCACCAACCTCAAAATCCTATTCTAACTACTAATTTTGCGTTTTTTTAGAAGTTCTTTTTAACTTCTTATCAAAACAATTAAATTCTTTAAAACACCGTCTAGCATAGGCGGTGTTTTTTTCTAACTTTGCACTCGTAAAGTTGAACCTTAAACCTCCTGAAGGAGTTCTCAATGCGTCAGTATATTATCGCCGGCAATTGGAAAATGAATAAAACAGTTTCTGAAAGTGTTACTTTAGCAAAGCAAATCGTTGAAGCTGTAAAAGATGTGAAAAATACAGAAGTTGTTATAGCCCCTACTTATCTTGCTGCCGCAAAAGTAGCTGATGTGGTTAAAGGAACGAACGTAAAATTAGCTGTTCAAGATATCCATTGGAAAGACCAAGGAGCCTTTACTGGTAAAGTTTCCATTGACATGGTTAAAGAAATTGGTGCTGAATATGTGATTATTGGTCACTCTGAACAACGTCAGTATTTTCATGAAACAGAAGAAACTGTGAACTTAAAAGTAAAGAAGACCTTAAGTGCTGGTCTAAAACCAATCATCTGCATTGGTGAAACATTAGAAGAAAGAAACGGTGGCATATTAGAAAACGTCTTAACAACTCAAATCAAAGGTGCTTATCAAGACCTTTCTGCTGATGACGCTCTTAAGACAGTCATTGCATACGAACCTGTATGGGCTATTGGTACAGGCGTTGTCGCTACCGATGAACAAGCTCAAGATACTCAAGCTTTTGTACGTTCTGTAATGAAAAACATTTATGGCGAGTCTGTTTCTGAAGCCGTTCGTATTCAATACGGTGGATCCATGAAACCAGACAATGCAAAAGGTCTTCTCGGTCAGAAGGACATTGATGGGGGTCTCATTGGTGGTGCCGCCTTGAAATCAGACTCTTTCTTTGCTATCATTGCCGCTGCTGAAGCTCAATAATTCATCGTTTTCAAGGAATTAAAAATGTCGACACTTTTTTGGATCGGAATTGTATTGCATGTATTTCTTTGCTTATTCCTAATGTTACTCGTTCTTATTCAAAACGATAAATTAGGTGGATTAGCAGGTCTCGGAGGCATGACTTCTCAATCTGCTTTTTCAACAGCTGGAGCTGCTACATTTATTCAAAAGTTAACACGCGCTGTAGCGATTGTTTTCTTTGTTGTTGTTCTCGCTCTTGGTTTAGTAGCAACAAGACAAAATGCAGGACCAGTTGTTTCCGATCTGAAAAAAGCGACAGAATCTTCTAGTGTAAATGAAACTGTTGTTCCTCAATTGCCATCAGCAATTCCAGCAGCAGTACCTGCATTACCAGCTGAAGGTCCTGTGGAAAATTCTACAGAAGCCCCCTTGGAAACTAATGCGCCCTAATCTATATTTGCACGCGTAGAAAAAGTTTACCCCACGCGGTCGTGGTGGAATGGTAGACACGCTAGCTTGAGGTGCTAGTGGGAGCAATCCTGTGACAGTTCAAGTCTGTCCGACCGCACTGAAAAACTTCGATGAAAGTCGAAGTTTTTTTTATTTTAAACTGTTTATATTTCATTATTTTTTCTTTTATTTTTTGCTTTTTATCTTTATCCTTTGCACCAGTTTATTTAGGATTATTTGATTATAAGCCATTGCATACAAAGTATTTTATATAAATAACGATACCCCATTTTTTATCCATATTGTATAAGCTCTTTTAGAAATGAACGTCCCAATTATTTCTTTCTTTATTTAGGTTCTATTAAGGTAATAAAACATTTTTTGATCCTATTTATTTCGCTGTAAATTGCAAAACACCAACAACGAGCATAAAAGTTTTTCTCACCTTCCTTCCCTTTTCAAGTAAACATCTCCCTCCTCATGATTTTAATGTTGTCAAATCGACGGCAGAATGAACCAGATTATTTGTTACTATAAATTAAATTATCATATTTATTGAATATCATAAAAGACATAATAATATTTAAATTCAATAATTCAGCCACCAATTAAAGCACCTTTGTAAACTTTTTGCTACATTTGTATGTAACATATAAAAAAAGAAGAAAAAAGGAAGTCTATGAACATGGACAAAAAGTACGTTTATTTATTTTCTGAAGGAAAAGGTTCCATGCGCGAACTCCTCGGAGGAAAGGGCGCGAATCTTGCAGAAATGACCAATCTTGGAATGCCTGTACCACAGGGTTTTACAATTTCAACTGAAGCCTGTACAAAGTATTACGATGATGGTGAAAAAATAAGCGAAGACTTAGAAAAATCAATTATGGAATACATCGAAAAGATGGAAGCCATTACTGGGAAAAAATTTGGTGATCTCGAAAATCCGCTTTTAGTATCTGTGCGTTCTGGCGCACGCGCTTCTATGCCTGGGATGATGGATACGATATTGAATCTTGGTTTAAATGATTCTGTCGTTGTGGCTTTTGCAGAAAAAACTGGAAATCCACGTTTTGCTTACGATTCGTATCGCCGTTTTATTCAAATGTATTCCGACGTTGTTATGGAAGTCGGCAAAAAATATTTCGAAGAACTGATCGATCAATTGAAAGAGAAGAAAGGCGTTAAGTTAGACACTGAACTCACTGCAGATGATCTGAAACTTTTAGCTGATCAATTTAAGGCAGAATACAAGAAAAAAATTGGAAGCGATTTTCCTTCTGACCCAAAAGAACAATTGATGGGTGCTATTAAAGCTGTGTTCCGTTCTTGGAATAACCCACGCGCTATCTATTATCGTCGCATGAACGATATTCCTGGTTCTTGGGGAACCGCGGTAAACGTGCAAGCGATGGTATTTGGTAATATGGGTGATACTTCTGGTACAGGCGTTGCCTTTACTCGTAACCCTTCTACTGGCGAACGCAAATTATATGGCGAATTTTTGATGAACGCTCAAGGGGAAGATGTGGTGGCTGGGGTACGCACTCCACAGAGTATCGATCATCTTAAAGAAATTATGCCTGAATGCTACGATCAATTTGTGGAAATTTCAAACAAATTAGAGAAACATTACCGCGACATGCAAGATATGGAGTTTACTATTGAAAATAAAAAACTCTATATGCTACAAACACGTAACGGTAAACGCACCGCAGCTGCAGCTCTTAAAATTGCTTGCGATTTAGTAGATGAAGGGATGATTAATGAGAAAGAAGCTGTTTGCATGATCGATCCAAAACAGCTCGACGCTCTTTTACACCCACAGTTTGATGTAATTGCACTTAAGAAGGCAAAACCAATTGCTATGGCTCTTGCAGCGTCTCCTGGAGCTGCTTGTGGAAAGATTGTTTTTACCGCTGAAGATGCCACTGAATGGGCCACCAAAAGAAATGAGAAAGTCATTCTTGTTCGTTTGGAAACATCTCCTGAAGACATTGAAGGAATGCATTATTCAGAAGGTATTTTAACTGTTCGTGGTGGCATGACATCGCACGCTGCTGTCGTTGCTCGCGGCATGGGCACTTGCTGTATCTCGGGTTGTGGCGAAATTAAAATGGATTTAGAAAACAAGTGTTTTACACTTGGAGGCCGCACCTTCAAAGAAGGCGAATATATTTCCCTTGACGGTTCTTCTGGTAAAATTTACGGAGAAGCAATCCCTACAGTGGAAGCCTCTATTAGTGCTGAACTTGGTCGTTTGATGGGCTGGGCAGATCAATACCGCGTACTTAAAGTCCGTACCAATGCTGATACCCCAAAAGATGCCAAACAAGCGGTCTTGTTTGGTGCAGAAGGTATTGGGCTTTGCCGCACAGAACACATGTTCTTTGAAGGCGACCGTATTAAAGCGATTCGCGAAATGATCTGCTCTGACACTGTGGAAGGGCGTACAAAGGCTCTTGCAAAATTAGAACCAATGCAGCAAGGCGATTTTGAGGAGTTATACGAAGCCCTCGGCGGAAATCCTGTGACGATTCGTTTCTTAGATCCTCCTCTTCATGAATTTGTGCCAACAGTAAAAGAAGATATCGAAGAGCTAGCCAAAACCATGGGAAAAACCGTAAACGATATCGAAAACATCATTGCTTCGCTTCACGAATTTAACCCTATGATGGGCCACAGAGGTTGTAGACTAGCGGTAACATACCCAGAAATTGCAGCCATGCAAACACGTGCCGTAATTAAAGCGGCTTTGAAAGTAAAAACAAAACACCCAGATTGGAATCTTTTCACAGAAATCATGATTCCTCTTATTGGCGACTTAAAAGAATTCAGCTATGTGAAATCCATTGTAGTTAAAGCCGCAGACGAGTTGATAAAGAATTCAAACATTAATCTCGAATATAAAGTGGGAACGATGATTGAAATTCCAAGAGCCGCTCTCACTGCTGATGAAATTGCAGAAGAAGCCGATTTCTTCTCGTTTGGAACAAATGACCTTACTCAGATGGTGTTTGGATTCTCTCGTGATGATGCAGGCAAATTCCTTGACGCGTATTACACCAATAAAATCTATGAATCAGATCCATTTGCACGCTTGGATATTCCTGGTGTAGGTAAGATTGTGAAATTCGCAGTGGAAGCAGGTCGTCGTGTACGTCCAAATATTAAACTCGGTATTTGTGGTGAACATGGTGGCGATCCATCTACGGTCGCTTTCTGTCACGAAATTGGTCTTGACTATGTGTCTTGTTCCCCATTCCGTGTT
>Ga0172378_10005846_pt1 | contig 11485 bp, 13 predicted proteins | sample GrowelOW332metaG_FD_119755 | JGI IMG/M metagenome (GOLD analysis project Ga0172378, IMG submission 119755) | Groundwater microbial communities from an aquifer near a municipal landfill in Southern Ontario, Canada - Pumphouse #3_1 metaG | ecosystem: Environmental > Aquatic > Deep subsurface >... | reverse complement strand
TCCTGCTGTAGCTGCTGCTCCTGTTGTTGCTGCTCCCGTAGCTGCTCCTGCAGCCGCTCCCGTAGCTGCTCCTGTAGCTGCTCCCGTAGCTGCTCCTGCTGCTGCTCCTGTAGCTGCCGGTACTACCACTGTTGATGCTCCAATGCCTGGCAAAGTGTTATCCGTTAATGTTAAAAAGGGTGACAAGGTTGCTTCCGGTGATGTTCTTCTGATTTTGGAAGCTATGAAGATGCAAAATGAAATTATGGCTCCTTCTGACGGCGTTGTATCCGACATTCGCGTTAATGCTGGCGATACCGTTGCTACCGGCGATGTAATGATCGTTATGTAATTTAACGTAATGACTATTATGAAGGGGGCAAATTAATGGATGCGTTTATAGTTGCCATTTTATCTGTTATTCACGATAGCGGGTTTATGGCTTTTACAACAGGTAATGCCATAATGATGGTAGTAGGGTGCGTTCTGCTTTATCTTGCTATCGTTAAGGGCTTTGAACCATTATTGCTGACACCTATCGCTTTTGGTTGTATTCTGGCAAATGTACCAGGTACAGGTTTTGATACTCAGCCCGGTGTTATGCAGGTAATTCTTTATGGTATTAATAATGAAATATTCCCACCTTTGATTTTCATGGGTGTAGGTGCTATGACGGATTTCGGGCCTTTGCTTGCTAATCCTAAAACATTGCTTTTGGGTGCTGCGGCACAGGCTGGTGTTTTCATAGCTTTGCTGGGTGCAATGCTGTTAGGGTTTAACGTGCGTGAAGCAGCTGCTATTGGTATTATCGGTGGTGCTGATGGTCCTACCGCTATTTACTTGGCTGCTAAAATGGCCCCCCATTTGTTAGGTGCCATTGCCGTTGCTGCTTACTCTTACATGTCTTTGGTACCACTGATTCAGCCTCCTATTATGACTCTGTTCACTACTAAACATGAGCGCAGCATAAAGATGGCTCAATTACGTACTGTAACCCATTTTGAAAAAGTAGTGTTCCCGGTTGTTTGCACTATTTTCATTTCTTTACTGTTACCTTCAGTATGTGCTTTGGTAGGTATGCTGATGTTAGGTAATCTGTTTACTGAAGCCGGATGCCTGGGTCGTTTATCTGATACTGCGCAAAACGCTTTGATGAACATTGTTACTATTCTTTTGGCAACAGGTACTGGTTTAACCATGAAGGCAGAAAGCTTCTTGACTAAGGAAACATTGCTGATTATTTTCTTAGGTTTGGTTGCTTTTGCTTTTGGTACTCTAGCCGGTGTCTTATTCGGCAAGCTGATGAGTATTGCTGATGGCGGCAAGACAAATCCGCTGATAGGCAGTGCAGGTGTTTCTGCTGTGCCTATGGCAGCTCGTGTTTCTCAGGTTGTTGGACAAAAGGCTAATCCTAGTAACTTCCTTCTGATGCATGCTATGGGACCTAACGTAGCCGGTGTTATTGGTACTGCAGTAGCTGCAGGAACCATGCTTGCTATGATTGGACCTGCTCCAAAATAATGTTTTCTCAACACTTATAATTCAAAGCATGTCTTGATAATTCAAGACATGCTCTTTTTTTTGCCGTCAAGCTGCCTAATTGTATAAAATTGCGGTAAAATAAGGAAAACTAAAGGAAATTGTATATACAAAAGAACAGTATATTAAAAAATGAGAGCATAAAAAGAAAAAGTCTACTGACAAAATACATAACGAGGGAAAAAATAAAGGAAAGAAAAAAAGTTTTACATTTATAAAAAGGTTGCGAAAATTTTACGAAGCAATTGTAATAATTATATTGCAAAATACCCTGCTCAGTGATATAATTTCAAACGTAGCTAATAGACTTAGCACTATTCTTAGAGAAGGAAGTTGATTATATGAAATTGAGAAAAATTTTGGCGGCTTTATTGGCATCAAGTTTGGCTATTGGAGCTTTGACAGGTTGTGGCGGCAGTAAAAAATCAGCAGGTAAAGATGGAGATGTGATTAAAGTCGGAGTTTTTCTTCCTTTGACGGGAGATAATGCAGCCGGCGGTGAATTGGAGCTTCGAGGCATTAAACTGGCTAATAAACTTCATCCTAAAGTAATGGGCAAAAAGGTTGAGCTGGTTGTAGCTGATAACAAGTCTGATAAGGCTGAAGCTGCTTCAGTTGCTGCTCGCTTAATTGAAAAAGATAAAGTTAAGGTTATTGTGGGGAGCTATGGTTCTTCCTTATCTATGGCGGCTGGCAATATTGTAAAAGAAGCTAAAGTTCCTGCCGTAGGTACTAGTTGCACAAACCCTCAGGTTACGGCAAACAATGATTATTATTTCCGTGCTTGCTTCATTGATCCTTTCCAAGGCACTGTTATGGCTAATTATGCATTTAAGAAAGGGGCAAAGAAGGTTGCCATTATTCAAGAAGTATCCAACGACTATGCAGTTGGTCTAGCGAAGTTCTTTAAGGATGCTTTTGAGAAATTAGCAGGTCCCGGCAGTATTATTGAAACGGCTAACTACCAGACAGGCGATAAAGACTTCTCTGCAATTCTAACCAATATTAAAGCCAAGAATCCTGATGCTATTTTTGCACCCGGTAATTTCACAGAATCAGCTCTGCTGGTTAAGCAAGCTCGTCAATTGGGTATTAAAGCTCCTTTCCTGGGTGGTGATACTTGGGAGACACAAGAGTTTATCGATGTAGGCGGCAAAGATGTTGAAGGTGTTGCTTTCTCCACTGCTTTTGACCGTGAAAAAGCTACTACTGCCGAAGCAAAGAAATTCTTGGAAGAATATGTTAAAGAGTATAAAGGCGAACCATCTGCTTTGAGTGCTCTGGCTTATGATGCTTATTTGATTGCTATAAACGGTATCGAAAAAGCCAATAGTCTGGATACTACAAAGATCCGTGATGCTATTGCTAAGACCAAGGATATGGAAGGCGTAACCGGTAAAACTACTCTTGATAAGAACGGTGATCCTATTAAGGGTGCTGTTATCAAGACGGTTAAAGACGGCAAATTCAAGTATTTAGACTTTGTTGCTCCTGGTAAGTAAAAAGTTGCTTTATATTACAGAACGCTTCCTCCTTTCGAGTAGGAGGCGTTCTTTTTAAAAGGAATGGTGTAAATCCATGGAAATTTTTCAGACGATTGCAAATATGACAGGAGCGGCATTAGCTCAGCATGTGGCCAATGGCATCAGTTTAGGCAGCTTATATGCCTTGATTGCCATTGGTTATACTATGGTTTATGGTATTCTGCTGATGATTAATTTTGCTCATGGGGATATTGTTATGATGGCCTGCTATTTTGCCTATTTTGGCATAGCTATCTTTAATCTTCCCTGGTATGTAACAGTGGTGGTAACAGTTGTTTTAACAGCACTTTTAGGTGCTTTGATTGAAAGAACAGCCTATCGGCCTTTGCGGGATGCACCTAAAAATTCTGTTTTGATTTCGGCAATCGGTGCTTCTTTTCTACTGGAAAACTTGGCTAACTATTTATTTAGTGGCAGACCTAAACGGTTTCCCAGAATACCTATTTTGGAACAAAACCTGTCTTTTGGAGGAGTACAAATACAGGTTATTAGTTTTGTTATTCCTGTTGTAACGATTATTGGACTTTTAATTTTATTGCATGTTGTTAATCATACTAAAACTGGTATGGCTATGCGTGCCGTATCCAAAGATTACGAGATTGCTCGTGTGATGGGTATTAATATTGATAATGTTATATCCGTAACATTTATGCTTGGCAGTGCCCTAGCGGCAATCGGTGCCTTTATGTGGGGGGTTAAATATCCTGGTATAACTCCTATGATGGGAGTTATGCCAGGACTGAAATGTTTTATTGCTGCTGTTATAGGCGGGATTGGCAATATTAAAGGAGCGGTACTGGGGGGCTTTATTTTAGGTATGGGCGAAATTATGATTGTAGCCTTTTTTCCGCAGCTTTCCGGTTACAGAGATGCCTTTGCGTTTGTTGTGCTGATTGTTATTCTGTTTTATAAGCCTACCGGTTTATTAGGCGAGAAATTAATGGAGAAGGTGTGATTATGGGGAAAAAACAAAAACTTATTTTAACCATTATCCTTCTCATAGGATTATTTGCTTTATCCTGGTTTGTTAATGTAGAGATGGATTCTTATGTGCGCCGTATCATTAACTTATGTTTAATCTACGCTATTATTGGTTTGTCTATGAATGTGACAAATGGCTTTACCGGGCAGTTTGCTTTAGGACAGGCCGGGTTTATGGCCTTGGGTGCTTATGTAGTAGGGGTGTTTACAGTACCAGTAAAACTGAGGGCAAATGTATTTTATGCGGTTCCCATGAATCCCATCATTGCTGATATTCAGCTGCCGGTTTGGGCGGCTTTGATCGGGGGAGGGATTTTGGCGGCCTTGGTAGCTTTTTTAATAGGTGCTCCTGTGTTAAGGCTGAAAGGGGATTATTTGGCTATTGCTACTTTGGGCTTTTCAGAAATAATCCGTATTGTTATTACTAATGCCTCTAGTTTTACAAACGGAGCTTTAGGGATAAAAGACATTCCTACGCTAAATGATACACGTTATATTTTTATTGCGACGGCTATTACTTTTATATTTATTTCCCTGTTGATTAATTCGTCCTACGGACGTGCTTTTAAGGCTATACGTGAGGATGAGATTGCTGCGGAAGCTATGGGCATAGATTTGTATAAGCATAAATGCCTGGCTTTTATGATCAGTGCTTTTTTTGCCGGTATAGGCGGTGGACTTTACGCTATGCTTTTAGGAACTGTAGATCCTAAAAATTTCCTGTTTACTTTGACTTATAATTTTCTGCTGATCATTGTTTTAGGCGGTATGGGCAGTATTACCGGCAGTATGTTAGGAGCTATTGTAGTAACAGCAGGACTGGAATATTTGCGTGTATTTGACGAGCCTCTGGAACTGTTTGGGGTTAATATTCCTTTATTCAGACCAGGACTTAGAATGGTTATTTTCTCTATCTTGTTAATGGTATGCGTTCTGTTCTGGCGGCATGGTATTATGGGAACCAAGGAATTTACTTGGGAGGGCGCCAGAGCTTTCATTAAACATCCCTTGCGGGTTTTTGGTAAGAAAGGGGTGGCATAAATGAGCGTGTTAAGAACAGATGGTATTACGATGCAGTTTGGAGGTGTCCGAGCTGTTTCTGAATTAAAAATTGAGATTAATGAAGGGGAGATAGTTGCTCTTATTGGTCCTAACGGGGCTGGTAAAACAACGGTCTTTAATATGATTACCGGGGTATATAAACCTACTGCAGGAAATATTCTCTATACTAAGCAAAGTGGTAAAGAAATTAATATTACAGGGAAAAAACCCAGTGATATTGCTAAACTGGGTATTGCCAGAACTTTCCAGAATATTCGTTTGTTCAAAGATTTAACTGTTTATGAAAATGTGCTTATTGCTAAGCACTTGCATTTAAAGTCTGACTTTTTTTCGGCTGCTTTGCATTTGCCTTGGTATATGAAAGAAGAAAGTTCCCATAAAAAGGAAGTGGAGGAACTGCTTAAATCTGTGAATCTTTGGGATATTAGGGAAGAAAAGGCATCTTCTTTACCTTATGGTCAGCAAAGACGTTTGGAGATAGTACGTGCTTTAGCGACCAGCCCTAAGATTTTGCTTTTGGACGAACCTGCTGCCGGCATGAATCCTAATGAAACAGAAGATTTAACCGGTTTTATTCAAGACATTCATGATAAATTTAAACTTACTGTTTTTATGATTGAACATCATATGGATTTAGTCATGGGTATTTCTGACTGCATTTATGTGCTGGACTTTGGGGAAACAATTGCTAAGGGCACACCGGAAGAAATTCAAAGTAATGAGCGGGTAATTCAAGCTTATCTGGGGGTGGACGAGGATGCTTAAGGTAGAAAATTTAGTCGTGTCCTACGGCGGTATTGAGGCCCTTAAAGGTATATCTTTGGAAGTGCCGGAAGGAGAAATTGTTACTATCATCGGTGCTAATGGTGCAGGAAAAAGTACGCTTTTAAGAAGTATTATAGGATTGGTTAAAACTGAGTCTGGGTCTATAAAGTACGATGAAAAGGAATTAACAAATCTGCGCTCACAGGATATTGTAGCTCAGGGCATCAGTCTGGTTCCTGAAGGGCGCAGGGTTTTTCCGAATTTATCGGTTTTAGAGAATTTGCGGATTGGTGCCTATATGCGTAAAGATGCCGAAGGTATCCGGAACGACATTGAAGCTATTTATGAAAAATTTCCCAGATTGAAAGAAAGAAATTGGCAGATGGCGGGAACATTATCAGGAGGAGAGCAGCAGATGCTGGCAGTAGGCAGGGCTATGATGAGCAGACCTAAATTGCTGCTCATGGATGAGCCATCTCTAGGGCTTGCTCCTTTGATTATTAAAAACATTTTCGAGATTATTAAGCAATTAAACAAAGAGGGTATTACTGTTTTACTAATTGAGCAAAATGCTAATATGGCTTTGAAGGTAGCTCACTTAGCTTATGTGCTGGAAACAGGTAAAATTACCCTAAAGGGTACAGGCAGGGAACTGTTGGAAAATCCTCAGATTGCAGCAGCTTATTTAGGCAAGAAAAAACAAAAAAAGAATTGAAAAAGTGAGTAAAAATCAGGTTTTCCCGGGGAAGAGAAAGGGAAAACCTGATTTTCTTTGGAGTTTTGCAATATATTAGTATAAAAATGTTTGGTTTTTTGCTATAATATAAGTTAGCCCATTATGCTAAAAAGGTGGGCAGAAACCTATTGGGAGGCATATTTTGGCAACTTTAAAGGAACAATCATCCGTAAATAGGGAACGGCAAAAAGTGGCATATTTAGCCTTAGCTGTGATTTGCGGTCTTATTCTCTATGAGGGATATAATTGGCTTGTTTTGCATAAACCAAGCGTTATGGGAATTGGTTATAATTTTGTGCTTCTAGGATTATGGCTATGGCGCTGTATGTTTACTTACAGCTATACTTTAGAGGAAGGAAAACTTATCGCAGAAAGACAGGGAGTGGGGCGTACTAAGATTGTAAAAGTTGATTTGACTACTGCCTTTTGTTTTAACCCTGAGTATAAAAGCAGCATATTTCGTCGTACTAAAGTAAATAGATTTCAGCATAGATATTCTTCTTTGGATGGAAACCGGCAAAGGTTGTTGGTTTATCGTCACGGGTCCCAATTACGCGGGCTCTTGTTCAAATCCAGCGAAAAATTTAGTGACCAATTGATAAAACAGCTGCCTAAGGATTGTCTTATGGGAAATATTTAATTTAAAGGAGTGAAAGTTTTGACAGAATTTATTGGCTATGTTACAGAACGTAAAGGGCAACGGGCCAAGGTTAAAATAGATAGAAGCGCACATAAAGGAACTAATGTGCCTAAGTTTTTGGACTGCTGGAATGCTTGTGAAGCAAAAGTGGGAACCCAGGTAGAAGTTGGGAGACAAGAAGTTAATTCACACAAAGCCAAGCTTATTGTTTATGGAATTCCTCTTTTATGTGCAGTGGCAGGCGCTGTTTTCGGTAATGGAATAGCACGGTTTTTCCGTTGGCCTGTTATGGAAAGCATTATAGGAGGAACTTTGCTTTGGCTTGTGTTAGGCTGGAGTTATGTGGGTCCTTTTCGCAAAGAGGTTGTAGCTCATGGTGAGCAGTGGACGATTACAGGAATTTACTACGGTGAAGATAAAGCTTCTGAAGAGGGGAAAAAGAAGCCGGATGCAGCTAAAACCGGGGAGGATAAATAATGACTGGGTCAAGAAGATGGTTTGTATTCTTTTTGTTTATGGCAACAGGCGCTATTATTGGCGGTATGCTGGGAGAAGCAATGATGAGTTCTCAAGTTTTTGGGTCAGGTACTTCTTTCCTTGTGCAAAAATACCAGGTGCTGAATATTCCCCCTGTGGTTATTGATTTTTATGTTATGAAAATAACTGTAGGCTTTGCTTTTACGCCTAATTTAGTAGCTATTCTTGGTATGATTATTGCTTTGTTGTTATTTAATAGAATTTAAGAGGTGACATAAATGCAGATAGTGTTAGCATCAGGCTCTCCTCGCAGATTGGAACTTTTGCATCAAATTGGTCTTAAGCCGCTTGTTATGGTCAGTAATTATCATGAAACAGAATCAGGCTTGGCGCCTGAAGTTTTGGTCAGTACTAATGCTTTGGGTAAAGCCAGAAGTGTTTTGGCACAATGCTCTGATGAAGTTGTGGTTATTGCGGCAGATACTGTTGTGGTTTTGGGAGGAGAAATTTTGGGCAAGCCGCGAGATAGTGCGGAGGCGGAAAATATGCTTCGCGCTCTGAGCGGCAAAGCTCATTGGGTTTTAACCGGTACAGGAGTTTTTTTCCGCGGAAAGCATGCGGTTCGTGTGTCGGCGACCAAGGTTTATTTTCGCAGTTTGACAGAAAGAGAAATTCAAGGTTATGTAGCTACCGGAGAGCCCTTGGATAAAGCAGGAGCCTATGGGATACAAGGTAGGGGCGCAGTTTTTATTTCTAAGATAGAAGGCAGTTACAGTAACGTAGTAGGTTTAGATTTAGCAGATATTTATACTCTATTCGCAGAACTGGATGTGGAACAAAATGACAAACTTTTCTTTCAAGGCACTTCCACCTGAGGCTAAGCCTCGAGAACGCCTGCTAAAGGGAGGACCTGAGGCTCTGACTATTCCGGAGCTGTTGGCTATTATTCTGAGAACAGGCACCAGACAGAAGTCGGTTCTTGATTTAGCGGGAGAATTAGCAGGAACAAGCAATAAATTAAGAGAGTTAACCAGACCGGAGTATCAGGATGAGTTACTTAAGATACGTGGTTTGGGACCAGCCAAAGTGGCCATGATTTTAGCTGCTTTGGAGCTGGGGAAAAGGATTTCCTGGACCGGGTTGGACGAGAAACAGTCTGTGACAACGGCTAGGGAAGGGGCAGAACTTTTGATGCCCCGCCTAAGATTTGCCAATACGGAGCATTTTTTGGTAGTGCTCTTAGATACGAAAAGCAAGGTAATATCTATTCAAGAAATTTCACGGGGCTCAGTGAATGCCAGCCTCGTTCACACTAGAGAGGTTTTTGCCCCGGCGGTACTCTATCATGCTTCTGCTATTTTAGTGGGGCACAATCATCCATCCGGGGAAGTGACTCCCAGCCGGGATGACAAAGAGCTGACTGCTAATTTGTTAAAGGCAGGGAAAATTTTGGGTATACCGGTTGTTGATCATTTAATTATCGGAGATGGAATATTTTATAGTTTTAAGCAACATGAAGATTTGTAGAAAGAAGGGAGGACCTTTATGTTTGACTTTTTTGAATCTTTTTCCAAAGATATGGGTATAGATTTAGGAACAGCTAATACCTTAGTTATTTTAAAGGGACAGGGTATTATTATCAGAGAACCATCCGTCGTAGCTGTGGAAAAGGATAGCCATAAAATTTTAGCCATAGGAGCTGAGGCCAAGCGTATGATAGGCAGAACTCCGGGCAATATAGTAGCAATCCGTCCCTTAAAAGACGGTGTTATCGCGGATTTTGATATTACTCAGGCAATGCTGAAGTTTTTTATAAAGAAAGCTATGCGCAATAAACCTTTTGCCCGTCCCAGAGTAGTTGTGGGAGTTCCTTCCGGCGTTACAGAAGTAGAAAAAAGAGCTGTAATTGATGCTGCAGTGCAGGCCGGGGCCAAAGAGGCCTATTTGATTGAAGAACCTATGGCTGCTGCTCTAGGGGCAGGACTGCCTGTGCAGGAAGCCAGAGGCAGTATGATAGTTGACTTAGGAGGAGGCACTACCGAGGTTGCCATACTTTCGCTGGGCGGGGTGGTGGTGTCCAAATCTATTCGGGTGGCCGGAGATGAAATGGACAAGGCCATTGTTCAATATATTAAGAGAAAATATAATTTGCTCATTGGGGAAAGAACCGCTGAACATGTTAAGGTTGAGATAGGTACGGCTATGCCCATAGAAAGACCGGCCAGGATGAATATTAGAGGCAGGGATCTTGTGACCGGCCTGCCAAAAACTTTAACGGTGAATCAGAATCATATTAATGAAGCTTTGGCGGAACCCATTGAAGCAATTTTAGAGGCTATAAAAACTACCTTGGAAAAAACACCTCCGGAATTAGCTGCCGATATTATGGATCGGGGTATTGTCATGACGGGGGGTTCTTCTTTATTGAGAAATTTTGACCGGCTTATAAGCCGGGAAACCGGAATGCCGGTACTTGTTTCGGAAGATGCTTTGTCCTGTGTGGTTTTAGGAACCGGGTTGGCTTTGGATCATATTGATGTTCTGAAGAGGGGCGTAATGGCCTCCCGTCGTCGTAAATAAATAAAATTTAGGGGATAGCATGAGAACAAGAAAGTTAAGAGTAATTGCCGTAGCAGTGATAATTTTGTTAATAGTTGGTTTGGTAAGAGATGGCCGTGCCCATTTTCCAGTGGTAAATAGCATTATTATGACTGTTTTATCACCGGTTAATTTTGTGCTGAATATTTTTGGCAAAGGGGTTAAAAATACAGACGGCTATTTTACTTCCAGAAAAGATTTGGAGGCAAGAGATGCCAAACTGCAGAAAGAAAACGATAATCTTCGTCAGGAAAATGCTGACCTTATTGCCATGAAAGCGGAAAATGACCGTTTGACTCAACTCCTTAATTTTAAGAATCTTCATCCCAGGCTGCAATTTACTGCAGCTAAAGTGATTTCCCGAGATATGGGGGATTTTAAAGATACTATTTTAATTAATATGGGAGAAGATGATGGCTTGCAATTAAATATGCCGGTTATCAACGGATCAGGACTTATAGGCATTATTGACGGGCTGTATCCGCATATGGCTAAAGTCCTGTTGGTAAATAGCCCCAGAAGCCGTATGGGAGGAATGAATCTGAGAGGTGATTCCAGGGTGGCAGGTATCGTCAGTGGTATTGCCGGTACAGATGCTTCCTTGGAAATGCGTAACATGGCTAGAAATGCGGACCTGCTTCCAGGGGATACCATAGTGACCAGCGGCTATAGCGGCTATCATCCTGCGGGTCTTATTATCGGTACTATCGAAGAAGTGCAAATGGATCCAGGTGGATTGACTAAAATTGCCACTATCACACCGGCTGTAGATTTTACTCATTTAGAAGAAGTAATGGTTATTAATAATTTCAGAGGATTTGCTGACACTTTAAAGAATACCAAAGGCAAGCAAGCCGAACAAAATACTAAAGGGGGAGCGTCACGATGACACATGCTCTTTGGCCTGTTTTTGTTTTGGTTTTATTTGCGGTTCAGACTCATTGGTTTATGTTTTTTCGCAGTACTCAGGCTCCTGACCTGCTGCTGTTATTTTTACTGCTATTTTCTCTGGATGCCGGTGGGAAAAGAGGAGCTCGCTGTGGTTTTATCCTAGGCACACTTCAGGATGTGGTAACATTTTCGTTTTTTGGGTATCATATTATCACGCGCTTCTTGCTGGGTTTTGTTATTGGCAGCAGTCGGGAGAGAATTTTTAAAGACAAG
>Ga0172378_10005842_pt1 | contig 11493 bp, 5 predicted proteins | sample GrowelOW332metaG_FD_119755 | JGI IMG/M metagenome (GOLD analysis project Ga0172378, IMG submission 119755) | Groundwater microbial communities from an aquifer near a municipal landfill in Southern Ontario, Canada - Pumphouse #3_1 metaG | ecosystem: Environmental > Aquatic > Deep subsurface >... | reverse complement strand
GGCGTAAAAATACTGTGTTTTTTATTCACCCGTATTGTCCGACATACCCTACAATTTCAATTATAGATTCTGAGCGAAACAAAGAATTTGTTGATTTTATCTAACAATAGTGATTATAAACAGTATCTTGTTAAGACAAAACAGCATCACGTTTTTTTTTGGCTTGAAATTTGTAAAGACTACAGGCTAAAAAACTACTGTTTTATTCATTAAAAATAAATTACCCTATCTTTAAACTATTGATAATGAACAGACCAAAATTAATATTTCTATTAATAATCTTCTTTTATTCAAACAATACCTACACTCAGTCGAAAGCAAAATCAACGGATTGCTTTGCAAACCTAACACGCAAAGAAAAACAATTAAATCGTTATCTTTCCGCAGCTGAAAAAAATTTTACAGATGACTATGCCTATATTCTCTCGATTTATAATTGCAATTATATAGATTCGTCTCAAAGAAGTCATCGATTTTTACAGAAGCTGAGTCATCAAGCTACCTATGAAATCAAACGCGCTCAAAACGACACCAATATATTATGTCCGCAAATCGACAGAATGCATTTATTGTTAGGGAAAACCTATTATGGCATGCAAGATTATGAAAAGGCCATACAGGTATTTGAAACGATGATTCAACAATTTCCGCAATCCATAAGCTTAGCGGAAGCTTATCTCTACTTAGCCAAAATCAATATGTGCATGAATGAGTTTGAGGAAGCGAAAAACTATTTACAATTGTCAAAAACCTTCCTACAAAATCTCGACAGTGTTTGCGATCTATCTAAACATTGGTTGGCCACTGCCGCCGACAACTACTTACGTCAAGATGTATACATTCTGGCTATTCCACTGGTACAACAAATATTGGAAAAACAAAAAATAAGCCGATCCATACAAACAAGATTATTGTTTATTTTGGGACAAATGCATCAATACATGGGGAACGATTCGGAAGCCGTTGTTTATTTTAACCAAGTGATACAGAGGCGTTCTTCCGACATCATGCATGCATATGCTTATGTTAACAGTGATTTGTGCTGCAAACGACAACAACAAAAAATAAGCGATTCCATCCGTATAGAAGCTATTGAAAACAATTATTGCGAAGACTTCAATTTCGAACCCACTATTGTAGAGAGCATTCACGACAGCGATTTTATACATTCCATTTATCCTTACTACTTCAATGACCCGGCTACCATGTTTTTTCTCGATGAAAGTGAGTGGACCAGCGATACATTGGATGATGAATGGTACGACGATTACGATACCACCATGATATCCGATGAATTATTAGCCATTATGCTCGAAAACTGGGATTCTGTTTCCGTTCATATTCCTAAAACCGATTTTAAAAACTTTACCGACACTATCTTTTTACCTTTATTCGATCCCATTGAAGGCTATATGCTGCCCTATTTCGGAGAACTTACGTCCCGTTTCGGATGGCGACGCTATCGTTACCATTACGGCATTGACACTAAAAACCAATACGGGGAACCCATATATTGTGTTTTCGACGGAGTAGTACGTATTGCCAAACGAAGTCGTACCTATGGCAATGTACTGGTGATACGACATTCCAACGGATTGGAAACCTTTTACGCCCATTGTTCCCGCTTATTGGTAAAACAAAACCAAGAAGTCAAAGCGGGCGATATCATTGCTTTGATAGGAAGTACCGGACGATCAACGGGTCCGCACCTACATTTCGAAACACGTTATAAAGGCAATCCTTTCGATCCGGAAATTTTAATCGATTTTGAAAATAAGAAATTACGTTCCGATACACTTATCATCACCAAAGAAACGTTCAACTACCGAAACCCCTACGGACAAGGAGCCAGTAAAAGCAGTCGGAGCGGAAATGCCGTGTATCACAAGGTAAAATCCGGAGAAACACTGTCAGGCATAGCCCGTAAATACCGAACCAGTGTCTCAAGCATCAAACGCCTAAACGGATTACGCAGCGATATGATACGCGAAGGAAGAAATTTAAGGGTTAAATAGTACAATATTGCGACAGCTTTACCGTTGATAGGTTTTGTAAAAATTTGTTTCCGACGTAGATGAAATATAAATTCAATCACAAGTCCCTTTCCTTTGAAAGAGAAGAAATCACAATCAAAAAGCGATTAAAAAAACTGTTGACCTATGTGTTGATAGCCCTTTCATTTGCCGTGGTTACGATTGTTATTTACAACAACTTTTTCACCTCTCCCAAAGAAAAACGTTTGATACGCGAGTTGGAATTAACAAGCTTGAAGATAGACGCCTTAGACCGACGGGTAAACTTATTATCCAATGTTGTACGCGGCTTGGAAGAAAAAGACGATAATTTATACCGAGCTTTACTGGAAGCGGAACCTGTTAAAAACAGAAATAATTACATCGAACAATTACATATCACTTATGATTATAGCGACATTCAAAGTCATTCCAAGGCTCTGCGTGAATTGGAACGTAAAATTGATATATTAACCGCTCATTCACAAGCACAATTGTCTTCCTATAAAGAGTTATGGGAGCTTACGCAAAAAAAAGAAGCCATCTATGCCTCCATCCCTGCGATTTCGCCGGTAAAAAACCCGCAAGTCGTGTCGGGCTTTGGCATGCGTTATCATCCTATTTATAAAATTTTACGACGACATACCGGCATTGACATCATCGGTAGAAAAGGCACCCCCATTTATGCTACGGCCGATGGCGTGGTAAGCAGTGAAGAAGCAGGTGCAGGTTACGGAATTACGGTCATCATCAACCATGGCAACGGCTATAAAACACTCTATGCCCATCTGTCGAAAAAAAACGTACGTACCGGACAAAAAGTAAAAAGAGGCGAAGTAATCGGATACATGGGCAGCTCCGGACTATCGGTATCCTCACACCTTCATTATGAAGTGATGAAAAACGACACCAAAGTCAATCCCGTCCATTATTTCTTTGCCGATTTAACCCCCGTAGAATACAATCAAATCTTAGAAGAAGCATCTAAAATCAACCAATCCTTATCGTAATAATCACTATCTTTGCATGGCAATACGAAAATAAATCATGGGCTTATTTTTCCAAAATAAAAAAGAATATACCTCACAATCCATATCGAAAGCTGCTTGGTTGAAATTCAAAAAAAACCGCCAAGGAATGTTTTTGTTGCTATTTGTAGTCTTTATAGCCTTATGTGCTATTTTAGGCTACCTCATCACCCCAGACAGCACCCCTTATGCCAACGAACAATTGCTCGAAATCCGTTTGCAAAAACCCGGAAGCAGCACCCGACTGTTGCTGATTCGAAAAAATCAAGCGATAAAGAAAAATAATGCTTTTCATAAAATGTTGTTCGGACAAACCAATCCCTATCGTATGCTTCCCTTATCATCCTATCGGTTTCATAAGGACTCCATCATCATAGAACGACTCCATGAAACACCCCCTTATAACATCTCTGCTTATTCCCTGGCAGAAATCGTTTATCCCGTTAAAAGCCAAACTCATATCCTATCCGACGGTCGTTATTTGCACTTTACCGACATATACAATCAATCACACAGCATTTCCATTCAAGCCCTGCAAACACAGATAGAAAAAGAACATATCATCACAAAAAAACATCTTTTAGGCACCGATCGTTACGGGCGCGATGTATTGAGTCAGCTCATAATCGGAGCCAGAGTCAGCCTGTCTGTAGGTTTTATTTCGGTCTCCATTGCCTTGCTCATCGGTGTGTTTTTAGGCGCTGTAGCCGGATATTTCCGAGGCTGGATTGACGATATTATCATGTGGTTTATCAACGTAGTATGGTCCATTCCTACCCTTCTGTTGGTGATTGCCATTAGCTTTGCCTTAGGAGCCGGTTTTTGGCAAATATTTGTAGCGATAGGCCTAACCATGTGGGTCGATATCGCCCGTGTAGTAAGAGGACAAGTGATCAGCTTGCGCGAAAAGGAGTTTGTAGAAGCATCAAAAGCTATGGGATTTAACCATCTTACAATTATCTTTAAACACATCATACCAAATATCTCAGGTACTATTATCGTGATTGCCGCCTCTAATTTTGCTTCCGCCATTTTAACCGAAGCCGGATTGAGCTTTCTAGGGATAGGCGTTCAACCTCCCATGCCTTCCTGGGGCAGTATGATCAAAGAAAACTACGGCTATATCATTCTCGATTATGCTTATTTGGCCATTATTCCGGGGATAGCCATTATGTTGCTGGTGTTGGCGTTTATGCTTTTAGGCAATACCATCAGAGATGTAATGGACGTTAAAGAAAACTAAATCCCTACCCTACGTTAAGCCTTCAAGCTACATACTTCTATAAACATCCGATGGATAGGTTTGTTTTTTATTCACTAATTGATAGAATTCAGTAACTTTTTATTCTATTTTTCGTTAAATAGATGTAATTAATACTATTAATGGGAAAAAGAAGTTTTGTTATTTTAATGAAATTAATACTATGGGTAAGCATTACCCTTGTATCTTTATTATTGATAGCATGCATATTATTCTCCTTTCCTTCCATACAAACGAAAACAGCACAAAAAATTGCGCAACATTTGTCGAAACAAATGAACACCCATGTGGGGATTGAAACATTTCGCATCACTTGGAATTTAGACATCCAGGCAAAGGGCGTCGTCTTAAAAGACCTCCACGGCAATAATCTCATTGCAGCAAAAGAATGCAGTTGCGATTTTCCAAGCTACGACAAACAACGTAAACAACTCAACATTTCGAACATACACGCTAAAGATGCGGAAGTTTTTCTGGCTATCTATGAAAACGAAGAGGATATCAATCTGCGTTTTTTTACTGATTTTCTCAAACCGGAAGAACCATCCGATGTGTCGACCCGTATTTCCTTAAAAAACATCCAAATTCACAATGGAAAATTTACCTTTTATAACGAAGCAAATCTTGACGAAACCTATAAAGGGCATTGGAATTATAGCAATATTGTATTGAATGATATTGATTTGAAAATGGAAGAACTGTTGATTATCAATGACAGTTTACGCTTTAACATCAAAGAACTGTCGTGTAAAGAACGTTCCGGCTTTCATATCACTGCATTCAAAGGAAATTTACGCATCAGCAGTTCCGGTATATATTGCCAAAACACCGTTTTCACAACAGCCGAGCATTCCCACATAGCGCTGGATTTCGGATTTAAATACAATGATTACATCGATTTTCAAGACTTTAACAATAAAATTGCTTTTGATTGCCAAGTATATCCTTCGAGTATATCCTTATTGGATTTAGTATATTTCGTTCCTGCCTTTAAAGGCATGAATCACATGCTAACGGGTGAAATAATGAAAGTGGAAGGATGTCTTTCCGATATGCACATTGAAGCCGCATCATTGAAGCTCGATGCCGACAACGAAATCTTGACTGACATATCCATCAAAGGATTACCCGACATCAAAGAAACATTGATAAGCGCTAATATCCGTTCCTTGCGAATAAGACCCGACGACATTGAAACATTTGCCTTACCCAATCAACAATATATCCTCTTACCCGATATCGTTAAAAGAATAGAACATCTGCAAGCCAAAGGAAGTTTTAGGGGGTATTACAACGACTTTATCGCTTCGGCCGACATAAAAACTCCCATGGGTAACATAAGTTTGCACGATTGCTCCCTTAACACAAAAGCCGAAGATTTACACTACAAAGGAAATTTTATCATTACTGATTTTCAACTTAATAAACTTATTGATTACAAAGACATCGGAGCTGTTACAGCCAACGGATACGTGGATGGAAAGGCGCAAGATATCGAATCGGCTTTCGTAACGATCTCTTCCATCACATTCAAACAAAGCTTAGTTACCGACATCGAAATCAGTGGCAATTTTCATCAAAAACAGCTGTCATTCAGCCTTATTAGTGATGATAAGCTGTTGAAATCAGCCATTAATGGCATGATAAATTTTAATCGCGAAGAAACCGAATACACCTTGGCCGCAAATATAGACACACTTAATATCAGTAAATTAAATCTATTCCGCAGCGATTCGAATGCCATTGCTTCCGCAGCGGAGATAAAAATAGATTTAATCGGAAATAAACTCGAAAACTTCAAGGGAAAAGTAGAAATCATAAATCTGTCTTATCAAGAAAACGACAAAACATTCCCTCTTGATGATATACGATTAAGTATTAATGCCTTTGACTCTACTTCCAAAGAAATTCATCTTAATTCCTCTTCCTTATCCATCCATGCCAAAGGAGATTTCACCTATGAAGATATAGTTCCTGTGGTTCAAAACGAATTACACAACTATTTACCCCACGCTATTCCCAAATCAAACAAAAGCATTCGGGATTCCATGCAAAACATCGATTTAGAAATAAATATGCTGGGTTCTATTCCCCTCTTTGAACTCTATTTTCCTCAACTGGTAGCTAAAGAAGGATTACACCTGAAAACCAATATAAACTCACAAAGAAACTACCTAAAACTCTCGGCAAACATTCCCTTATTGGTAGCGGGTCAACAAAAATTTCAATCTATCAACCTACAATCAAACAACATATCCGATCAATTATTTCTGAGCCTGGATTGTGATTCTTATTGGATGTCGAACGACACTTTGCCTTTTTTGGAAAACATACACCTCCGCAGTAGAAGTAAAAACGACACCATCGCATTCACTGTTTTAGCCGGCAGAAATACAAGCGGAACCATTAAAGACGTATTCTTTCAAGGGAATCTTGGATTTATGGACAAGAAAGAACTATTCTGCTACATTCACAAGGGATCCCTTGTCATAGATACGAGTAAGTATCTCTTGGACGATTTTAATTATGCTCACTTTAGTAAAGACAGCATTTATATAAAAAATCTCGGTTTTCGTGCCGAAAAAAAACGCATCAACATACAAGGGGCGCTCTCCTCCCTACACAATACTACACTATATGCAAACTTCACCGACATTCCCTTGGAACAATTTGATGTACTCTTCAAAAAATTCATGATCGACTTAGGAGGGAATGCTACCGGTAAAGCTTCGATTATCAGCAATCAATTCGGATATAATGTCATTTCGAATTTCGAAGTCTTGCAATTCACTTTCAACCATGTGTTATTGGGTACTTTTCAAGGAAAAACCATATGGCATAACGACAACAAACGCTTATTGATCAATGCTTCGGTCATACCCGATCATTTCGAATCGCAAGACTTGAGTTTACATGTTTACGGTTATTTTGACCCTATCACAAAAACCATTGATTTAAATGGCGATATTCAAGAATTTAACATCAAAATTCTGGAACCTTACCTGGCATTCTTCAGCTCTAAAGTAGAAGGAATAGGCACCGGCTACCTGAGTTTTTCGGGACCGATAAAAAATCCTTCCTTGAGAGGAAACATTCATTTGGCAAACGGAGTATTAGGAATCGATTTTCTTCATACCGAATATTATCTCAATCATTGCAACATAGGTTTTATCGACACAGGTTTCATTTTCGAAAACATAAGGTTTGAAGATGTACATAAAAACCAGGGAACCGTAAACGGTATCATCACCCATGAATTTCTAAAAAAGTGGAAGGTGGATTTAGACATCAACACCAATCGCATGTTAGTGTTAAACACCCAATCCAAAGACAATGATTTATTTTTCGGAAGAGCTTTTGCCAGCGGCGATGTTAGCATTAAAACCCAGGATGAAGTTACTTGGATAACTACCCACATGAAAACGGAACGTCCAACCAACCTTACCGTTAAAATGGATTGGAACACTTCCGTCAAAGAAAACAAATTCATTGTTTTTGAAAAAGAAAATATCAGCATAAATCTTGCTGACACACAAGCCATAACAGCTCCAACAACCTCTTCATTAGGCGTATCCTTAGGCATTACCGCCACTCCCGATGCTCATGTCAGAATAGAACTCGATCCATCCATCGGGGGTGTTATTTCAGGAACGGGAAGTGGGAGTTTGCGCTTGGATTTAACACCGGATGATAAGTTTCAAATGTTTGGCACCTACATCCTAAATAACGGTTCTTTTGAATTGAATTTAGGAGATATTTTAGCCCGTAATTTTACCCTTGAAAAAGGAGGCACCGTTACCTGGAACGGCGAACCGGCCGATGGTCAAATTGCGGTGAAAGCGGTATATCCTACCCGAGTTTCTATCAGTGAACTGTTGACCGATAATCAAACAACGACAGCCAATCGTCCCATACCCGTAAAGAGTATTTTGTATTTAAACGGCAATATTTTAAACCCTGAATTTAACTTTGGTATTGAATTGGCCGACGACGTAGATGAAAACCTAAAAACATTGGTATTTAATGCTATCGACACTACTGACCGCAAGGAAATGGTGAGTCAAACTTTTTCCGTTTTGTTATTAGGTCGATTTGAAGCCAGCGACATCAACAACACTACCATGAATCTCGGTTTGGGCTATTCCCTGAGTGAATTGGCTTCGCATCATCTAAACAAATGGATGTCGACCATTACCGAGAACGTCAATCTCGGCTTTTCTTACCGTCCCGGCGACGGGGGCGGTACCGCTGACGGATACAATGTTCAAGTATCTACCAATCTTTTAGATAATCGTTTAGTCATACAAGGAAGTTTGGATATTTATGACGACCATAACCAAAGTGTACAAACCGACAAACAAGCCGTAGCCGGAAATGTGGTCGGAGATATCATCGTTGAATACAAACTCACCAAAGACGGATCGCTGAGAATCAAAGCTTTTAACCTGGCCAATTATTACGACATCCTCCAATCATCCTCCATGGCCCCCTACTCCCAAGGATTAGGCATCTCCTATATCAAACATTTTAATACCCTCAGAGAGTTATTTGTTTCAAAAAAGAAATGGTATAAATGACATCTGTATTTATCATAAAATGAGATATACAAATTTCCTACGCTATCTCGATATTTGTATCTTTTTTCTTATTATCCCTTTCTCCGTATAGATTTTCATAAAGTAAATCCCCCCATGCAAAGCACTTACATCAATGCTTGCTTGATTTTGATTAACAACTTTATGCATAACCTCCTTTCCCGTTACATCATATATTATCACCTCTTTGATGGTATAATTGCCATAGTCCACACTTAATTGCGTAGTAACTGGATTAGGGTAAATTCTTAATAATCCATCTTCTGACATTTCAGAAATAGCATTCGCATATGCAAAGATAGCAGTAAAAGAAGTATCGGCATGCACTTTTATTGTCCTCGGATTATCCGTATTCCCGTCATTCCATTTAAGAAAGCGATAATTTGTATCCGGAAGGGCAGTCAATGTTGCATTATTGTCTTCACAATCGACAGGCGTTGCCTTTACACGACCCCACGCACTGTTATTTGATTGAACATTAACCGTAAAACCAAATAAAGCTTCCTCTATATGGGCAAACTTATTCCATAGGGTATCTGCTTCATACAATCCCTTACTATTGCACGGCACGTAAACCACTGCATTCTGTTTGGTTGAAGAGATGAACGTATAGTTATCAATAAAAGGAGGTGATGTGGATTTAATAATTATTTCTTGTAAAGAAGAAGAATAAAAAGCAACTCCACCTATATATTCTATGGAACTCCCAATGGTGATTTTTTCTATTCCTGATCCAAAAAAAGCAGATTCACCGATTGTCCTAATGGAATCGCCTATGCTAATCGATGTAATATTATTGCAATCAAAAAAAGCAAAGGAACCAATATATCTGATTTTCTCGGGTATATTCAGATGACCTTGGAGTTTTTTACAACCTAAAAAAGCAAAATTATTTATTATTTCAACCGATTCACCTATAATTAACGATTCTAAATTTTCATATGATGCAAAAGCATACTCATCAATATATTTTACCGAATGACCGATTACAACCGATCTTACATTCGTACATAAAGCAAATGCATAAGAATATATTCTAATGACAGCATCCGGAATGATTACCGTGTCCAATCCATAACACGCATAAAAAGCAGCAGCCCCTATATATTTCAAAGAATTTGGAAGCACTAATTTTCCTCTCAGTCCCAAACAATCACTAAAAGCTTCATCCTCTATGATAGTGATGGAATCCCCAAATAAAACGGAACTTAAATTGTTACATTTATAAAATGCTCCCGTTCGGATGATTTTTACCTGATTTGGAATACATACCACTCCTCCTTTCCCCGGAGGTAACACACACAAGGTATCCATGCTATAATCGTATAAAATCCCATCCACCGATTTATAGAACCTATTTTGTTCCGCAACATCAATTGATAATAAACTCGTACACTCTTGAAATGAGAATAAGCCTATCGCTTCCACATTTTCAGGAATCGTTATGGAACATAATGATGAACAACGTCCGAAAGCAGACAGAGCTATATATTTTAAGGTCGCTGGCAAATAAACCGCTGTCAATTTATCGCATTCCCCAAAAGCAACCAAACCTATACCCTCAACCGTATAGGTTATATTGTCATGGAAAACCGTATCGGGAACTGTCAGAACTCCTTGCGGATAGTTTGTATAATAAGGATATTCATCGTTTTGTGAAATTACTTCTACCGTATAAGGAGCAATGCCTGAAGTTATCTTATAATAAATAGTCTGTCCTTGATGCACCGCACTGAAATCATATGCTTGTATATGATTTATCAGAAACATCCCGATAACAATTAATAAAATATGTCTATTCGTTTTCATGGCATTAATATTAAATAAAAACATGATTGATTAGGGTTCGTTAAACCATTTCATGGCACGAACATGTAATTGGTTATAAAATTGATACTGCTGAAACTTAATCTCTCCGAAAAACAAATAATAGCTACAGGCATAATAATATTTATATCTACCATGAGCACCGGGCACTTCGGTCGATGTCCAATAAGAACTGCCTTCAGTGCCCATATAGTCGGTGTAGAACAAAGTCCCACCTATCTCCGTCAATACCGCATTAAACAAATCCACGTTTTCCAATACATTCAACATTTCATATTTAGCCGGGAAATACCATCCTTCCCCTTTATCGGTACACCATTTGGCCGCTTCTATGCGTTCTTTATACAAATACTGTGATGTATCGGAACGTAATGCCATATGTATGCCCGTATTTACCCGACCATCTACAGAGTCGTAAGCGTAAGTAGGCGTGCTTATGGTAGCATACATTAATCCGAGATATTCATCCGAACCATTTCCGGATTGATCGATAGAAATCATTTTCCCGTAGATTCCATAGGGCTTTCCGTTTTTATAAAACAACGTATCAGCAATCCAACAAACAATTCCTTCCGCTTCGCCTTTGGCGTCATAATACACATCGCCTACACTATATACTATGGGAAATTGAAATACATATAACTCATCACTCCCTTGTTGCACTGCCGTGAGTTGTTTTTGTCTTTTCTCTCCCTCATAGGTTGTGTAAGCTATATATTTCATAGTATCCCCGCTTACAAACATTTTGTCGGTATTTGCTTTTTGTGTTT
>Ga0172378_10005840_pt1 | contig 11495 bp, 16 predicted proteins | sample GrowelOW332metaG_FD_119755 | JGI IMG/M metagenome (GOLD analysis project Ga0172378, IMG submission 119755) | Groundwater microbial communities from an aquifer near a municipal landfill in Southern Ontario, Canada - Pumphouse #3_1 metaG | ecosystem: Environmental > Aquatic > Deep subsurface >... | reverse complement strand
TGATATTCCAAATGAAATACCTTTAAGACGTTATGGACGAGTAGTTGATGATAATGATACATCTGGAACTACTTGGGGAAAAATAGCTGATATAACTATTGGAGCAACTTCAAATGCGACAATATCATTCTTAGTAGAAGCAGATTATGGTTTTAATGAAAATAAAGCTATAGGAATATTAAGACTTGTAATTCATACAGACGGAACTTCTTTAGTTAGTTCATGGTGCAAGGCTAAATGGCTTGTTAAGAATGATAATACGCTATTCCCTTTAGCTAATTTTGTGTTAATTCTTAATGACTTTACAGCTTCGTTATATTCTAAATCTTCGACAGCTCGCTATGCAGGAATATCATTCAGTGTTATCTCTGAAAAAGCCGGAGCAGGTGATGATATATTCAAAACATGGAATGAATACTACAGTATTAATCCTACATTAACAGACTTATCTACAGTTGCAGGAACTCAAATTGTTTCAACTATGGAAACTTTAGAAAACGATACGAATGGAACGGCCGCATCATCTATAACAGCACCTCCAGCACCAACAACAGCAGGAACATATACTCTAAAAGTTACTGTAGATGCTTCTGGAAATCCTACATATAGTTGGGTAGTATAAGGAGAACAATATGAAATCACATAAAGACAATGAAAAGAATCTCAATAATGTTTTGGTTCAAATTGGCATACGTTCTATATCAAAAGATATATTAGATTTTGTAGTTTATTCTGATGATGCTAAAGAATTTAAAATATCAGATTTACTAGATAAAATTTTAATTCAAGAAACTGAAATTCAAAATTTAAAAAAGATTATTTCAGACAATAAAATAATTACAGATTCTAATAATTCCCTTACTATCAATGCGGTTGATATACTTTCCCAAAAGCTATCAACCGTTGAGATAGACTTAGAAGAATTAAAAGAAAAAATTAAATCATTATAGGAGGTGATATGAGCAACATAAGTGATATCATAAATGGTATTTTAAACGATGCAAATTTTCAAGCTATATTAGCTACCGTTATAACATACATATCAACTAATATTGTGGCTTGGATGGTCCTCATAATTAAATATATCATTTCAGAAAATAAAAGAAATAAGATAACAGAGGATTATGATGAAAAATTACAAGCTATAACAAAGCAATATACTGAATTAGCTGCAAAATACTATGATGATATGAATGATAGTATTAAAAAATTAGAAGCTAATGTTTCTAATAAAGTTGATGCTATTGAAAATGAAAGAAAGAAACAGATTAAACAGCAATCATTAGACTTAAGAAAAACAATAGATGAGGCTAAATCACTATTAGATAAAGAACAAGATAAATAGGAGGCTTTATGTTTAAAAATACAAGCAAATGGTCTTCAAAAAAATTGAGGTGGATGAATATACTATTTACCTTTATATATTTCCTATTTTCTTTTGTTGCTCCACTATTAACAGTTATAATATCTTTTGATAAGTTATCAAATGGAAATATATCGCATAAAACTCCATTAATTGTTATTATCATCTGTGTAGGTATTATTTTAAGTTTAAAGAAAGAAGCCAAAAGAGTTGTTAATAAAAAAATAAGTATTACAAAAATGGATGGATCTTTTAATCAACATATTAGAGTTTTAAAACATACAATAATATTTATATTAGATGCAATAGTTCCTACTGCTCTTTTAGTCCTTTCCATAATGTTTAGCACTATATTAAAAGCATATATTGATTTTTATGTTAAATTAATCGTAATTTGTATGAGCTTTTATTTGATTGGTCTTGTAGTTAATTCCTTTGCTTTAGCTTTCTTAGATGATGAAAATGAACCAAGAGAACTATTAAAGAAAAATAATGCTGCAGAACTAAGAAAAGGGATAAAGTAATATGGCAAGCTCTATGGGTGTAGAATTTTCCGATGATGGTTCATTAGTTTATTTTAAAGTTAATATGAAAGAACTTTTCAGAGTTAACCTTGAAACTCCTGGAGTAAAATCAGCTCTTAATGAGGCTTTTAAAGCCTCTAAAGAGTTGGTTCCAGTTGATACTGGTTTGATGCTAAAATCGTACACTATGGATGAGCTTTCTAATAACTCAATAATATGCTATTTTGATAGAAAGAAGATAATTGGACAAACTAGAAAGGGTTATAAAGTTAAAAATTATTATCCTTCTTATTTAAAAGATTATGCGAGCAGACTTACATGGTTGGATTTGATTATAAAAAGGTTTTATAATACTTTAATTAAGAATATAAAGCAAATTAATAAAAAGAAAAATAATAAACCTATAGAGATGGATAACTTTAAAGCTTTTTGGATATTATTTTTAGCTTCATTAGAGAAGAAAAAGAAAGAAGCTAAGAAAGAGCTCCAAGAACAGAAAGGAGGTAAATAATGGCACAGCTATTTATGCAACGTTTTATAGATAAGAGAATAACAAATTATCTAGACAGGCTAGATCTAAATATAAATATTGAATCGCATATATACACACATGATGAATATATTAAGCAAGAAAATAAAACATGGTATAATAATGATAAACAACAACTATTGAGATTCTATCAAATAAATAATGGAGAGATTAATCAGCTCTATCCTATTAAAGACTTTTATAAGTTAGTACCAGGAAACTACCCTGTTGAGCATTTCCCTCTTGCTAATATGATCTCAAAAGCAATGGTTAATTTAATTTTTAGTGAGAAACCTGAAATTACTATTGATAGCGGAAATAAGAAAACAGATCAAATTTTAAATAAAAAAGTTTTAGATGTATATGAAGAAAATCAATATGCTAATTTACTTCAAAAAGCTGCTGAGTTTGAGTCTTATAGTGGCGCTGTTGCTTTTAAAATTATAGTAGACCCAAACTTCTCTGATAATCCTATAATTATGGTATATCCTAAAGAAGATTTTGAAATAGTGAAGAAATATGATAGACTTCAAGCAATTATATTCAAAGATCATTATAAAAAAGGCGATACCGAATTTATTTTATATTCAGAATATGGAAAAGGTTATATAGTTTATAAATTGGTATCTTGTAAAAATGGAAAACAAAAAGAAGTTAGTATTGATTCATTAGATGAAACTGCTGGACTTAAAGATTTAAACTTTTATAATATGGATGGAAGTAATTCAGACCAGATTTTAGCAGTATATAAAGAAAATAAAACAAATGCTAAATCTGATTATGATGGTATTACTGATGATTTTCAGGCGTTAGATGAAATTCGTTCTAATATTATAAATTATATTAGAAAAAGCAAAATTATAACATATATGCCTGAAAATATGTGTGTTCAAGATACCAAATCAAATCCAATACCTCCATCGGATTACTATTCAGATTATACAATTCTTCGTGATAGCTCTCCAAAAGATGTTAATATGGAAGCTAAAAGAGATATCGTAGATATACAAAGTAGCATAGCTGGATATAATAATACTTTTAATGATATATTAAAGAATGCATTAATGACCACTGGGCTGAGTCCAGTAACGATTGGATATGATTTAGCAGGAGCTAATTCAAGTGGTGAAGCTCTATCTATTAGAGAAAAGACTTCAATGCGTACAAGATCAGAAAAAATACATCGCTGGGATATTGCTTTGAAAGAACTTACAAAATTAATTTTATCATTAAGTGATATTAAATCAATCCAAGACAAGAATTATATAAAAGATTATTCAAATTATGATGTTAATGTTAGCTTTGCAGAGTATGAAAGTCCTACATTTGATGCTATTGTTGGTTCTCTTGGTACTGCTTTAGATAATGGTTTAATAGATGAGGAAACTGCTCTAAAGAAGTTATGGGCTGGAGAACTCTCTGAAGAGCAGATTCTTACAATGGAAGAGAATATTAAAAATAAATTTAAAGATAAAACCAGAAATATAACGAATGCTCTTACTGAGAATGCTCTAGAGGAAGAACAACCAGACGATAATGAAGAACTAGACGAAAATAATAAAGATTAAACAATTATATATGAGGGCTAGACTCCATCACTAGCCCTCTTTTGATGGAGGAATATAATGGATAGCGAAACAAAAAACAGAAAGGTTATATTATATACATTTATTGAAGTTGTATGTATACTTATAATATGTATTGTTGGCAATATGTTTGATTGGTTAAATTTAAAATTTAAACCAGAAAAAATTATGAACTGGGATTATTGGAATGGAGTTATTCAACAAACAATAATGTATTCTGCTTCATTAGTAGTTGGGTATTTCTCTCGATTAGAAAAATTAGAACTTAACTCTCCAGAATATTTTAAATTATTAGAAACTTATAGAGAACTTTTAAAGTCTAAAAAAGATAGTTTTACCAAATATATCAATACTGTATATAATCAAGAAACAAAAAAGAAATTTATAAAACTTAGAACTAAAAAGAAATTATATAAATTAGATAAAAGATCCAAAGATGAATGGAAATTAGAATTCCAAAAAGCTTTAGACAGTGGAGAATTAGAATCCTATAAGTTTAAAAATCCTAAAAGTTTAAAATACTTTAAAACTAGAATAAAATTAGAAAGTTTAATAAAAGATTCATACATTGATGCTAATATAAATTCTATTAGTATAAATTATCCTAGGGTTTCAGCTGAATCATTTACATATACCCTTAGAATACATATGGGCGAACGTTCTATGTATAAAACGGAGAACGAAATAGCTAAAGAATTACCTATGAATTTATTAAAAAAGATTGCTATGGGTTTATTATCAGCTGCTATTATAGGTTTTATTATGTGGGATCCAAATGTAATAGAGCTTTCAAATAAAGTAGATGGTTGGATAGCAGTTGTTTTAAAATATCTTTTAAGGGTCTTTATAATTTTTGTTAATTTATTATTAGGAGTACACTCTGGAAGTGATTCATTTGATTCTAATTTTATACTTCCTATAGATAATAGAAATAGAATATTAATGCAGTATATAGATTGGGCCCATAATAATGGTGAAAAAGATACATATGCAGATAATATATTAGAAACATATAATAAGCAGAAAGAATTAAAAGATAAATTAGAAAAGCAAGTAAAATCATTAGAAAGTATTAATAAAGAATAAAATAAAAAATAAATAATCATAATGATTATTTATTTTTAATATTTAATAGAATCTTAGAGGAATAGGAGAATTCTTTATGTAATTACTTTTTATAAATTTAGCTAAATTCTTTAAATTTCTGGCTTTACTATCTATTTTGGTTGATCCTCTTACAAGTAAGTACATTCCATTAATATTATCATTCTTTAATTTATAAATGTGTATAATTCTAGTAAAATCTTGTGATATTTCTACTAATGCTTTTTTTCTATCAAAATAAACAACTACTAATATATTTGTTGTTTCAATTTTATATTTTTTCTTTTCAAATGGAGGCCTTAGATAAAATAACAAATATGTTGAATTTTTTTCATATGCGTATATTGCTTCTTTTGAAGCTAAAATAGTATTGATTGGAATTTCTGGATAAGTATCCATAAACTCCGAAAGTTCCATGTGATCACTTATTTTATTTCCATTAAGTAAGCCAGCAAATATAATATTCACATTCCCTCCTATGGCATCTTAATTGCATATGCTTCTTTAGAATTAATAACTACTCCACAACCTAATATAGGCTGAAATTTATTATTTTTTGCATATCTAAAAGCGTATTCACTTGAATCAATACCACAACCAACACACATAGCAAAGCTCTCTTTATTGAATAAATTATTGCTGTATGATATACCTAATAGAGTATGTTGATGCCCAAATACAATGCTGCCATCTGTATAATTAGAAGCAGTAGTTAATATATTTCTTGAATTAAATTGAGTACCGTGTATATATGTTACTCCATTAATTTCATGAGTTTTCTTAATATCCCAAGTATCAGGAATATCAAAAAGCTCTTTAATTGATTTTATACAGAATTCAGGTATTCCATTATCTGCAGCTCTTTGTGATAATCTAGAATCATGATTTCCAAGGCATATTTTAGCAAAAGGAAATACATCAATAAATTTTTTAATATTTGCTTTGGCTAATTTAAATTCTTCTGGAACTCCTACAGCATCAGGCTCAATAGAGTGCCTTGATAGTGTGTGCATATCTACTAAATCGCCTATAAATACTATTGTATTAACATTATATTTTATAAATGTTTTAATTAAAAAATCCAAATATTTTTCAGATGTAAATGGTTCATGAAGATCTCCAATAACACCAACTATTTCAGTTTCTCCAAGTTCTAATTTAGTTTGCCATTTATATTTATTTATTATTTTAGTTGGATATGGTACTTCTTTCTTAGTAGATGATGGAAGTATTTTGTTACTTCCATCACTATTTGAAAACATTGGAATTGTTTCCCTTACTAATTTTATATATCGTTGAGCACTTCTTCGACTTATATTAAGTTCATCAGCAATCTCAGAACTATTAAATTTACATGCAAGAAGAGCTTCCACCTCTTTTTTTAATTGTGGTGTCATTTATCTTCCTAAAATTTTATTCATATCTGCATCATTGATGTACTTCTTAGAGCGAACATCATCAGCAGGATTAACTAGAGCCCAAAAGTATTGATTTTTGTTCTTGCTAAAACAATGTTTATACTGAACTGGTTGACCATGAAAATCCTGGAGAACAACAATTTCAGACTGTTTCACTTCATGTTGAGGTTGGACTTCTTGTTTATTAACAGCTCTCTCAACTTCTTCTTTTGTACAAACAGCCGTGTTTATTCCAATACCTAAACAACCTAGAGCTCTTCCCCATGCACTTGTTTCAGCATTTTCAACGAAGCTAGTTTGATTCAGTGTACTAGTGTCCTTACTCTCTCCTGCAATTCCAGTTGCAACTATTCTATCATTAGCATCCTTAATTATAGCTTTTATTAATATACTATTCTCATCGTAGTGAACTATTTCACTTTCTAGTGTATAACCAACAAACTCCTCGCAGGTTCTGAAGGCCATAAGTCTTTGATTAATTTCAATATACTTTTTTCCCTTAATATCTGTAGTTGTAAATTTATAATCTTTTAGTTCCATCATTTTCTCCTTTAATTATTTCATTATATTATACTTTCTATTCTTATAAATAGCAAAGCATATAGTTTGCATCACAGATAAAAATATTACATCTAAGGCAAACAAACCTAGAGGTATATAGATAGGATTGATTATATTATAACTTCCATTAAAGTATGATATAACTAAAAAAGAATCATCTGGATTTGCAAGCATTACAAAAGTCTCTAAAATTAAACTTAATGCAGCTATAGTAAAAAATATAATCATTATAATTTTACTAAACTTATGAAGTTTATCTACTACTTTTGCTAATTTCATATCCTTTAATTCCTTATTAGAAAATTGTATTTTATGCATTGTGTTCTCCTTTATTTTTAGCATCATTCAAATAATTTTCCAAAATAAACTCTTTTCTTTCATACATCATTTCTTTATCATATGTAGCATCATCATAAAGAGTTATAAGCCAAATATTGCCGTGCTCATCTTTATCGGCAACCGTACTAACGATTTTTTTAGTCATTTACTCTCCTTTCAATTCATTAGAATTATACCCACATCTCCAACCACTTCTAGTTGTTAATTTATGATTATAATAGTTATTAAAATATCCTTTATTTTTAGATTTAAAGATATCTTCACATAACTTTGCTGTTGATGGGTAATCTCTTAGCTCTTTGCTATTAATATTATAGGCATAGCATTCTTTCTTTTCTAGAGCTACATCTTTACCCTGTTCATATATAGCCGCTTTAATATTATCAGCATTACTGTTTAATATTCTTAAATTACTAACTCTATTGTCTGTAGAATCATTATTTATGTGGTCTACTACTCTTTTATCTTTCTTATAACTTAAATTAAAAGTAGAATCTAAAAAGGTTTTTGCTATTACCCTACTAGCTCTAGCTTTCATAGTTTTGCCATCAGGGTTTTCGATACTAACATCGTAATATGTTTTATCTGTTTTATTTTTACTATTTGATAATGTTGAGAATTTTGTATTTCCTTCAACATCTACAATTTTAAATCTTCCCATGTTACTAACAAAATTACAAGTAGGATAACCAGGAATGTTCTTCCATATCTCATTAGGAAGGTCTTTAATAATATCCCTATATTCTTTCTTAATAATATATGGCTCTACTTTAAAGCTTTCTATTTTCTCTTTAATATAATCAACTCTAATTTTTTCTGCTCCTAAACATGGTTTGAAATAAGTTCCAGTATTCTTGAGTTTATAGACAGTTGTGAGATTGCTCATATTAAAATGATCTTTAAGATCAACGGCAGAAGACACTGAATAAATTAATTCATTCTTCTCATTGTAGACATTGAAACATCTAGAAACAACAGTAATAGACTTTAACATAAAATTTCCTTTCCTGGATTCACTACCAGGGCCACTCGATTATGGCATAAGAGAGAATTATAATATTTTCCCCCTAATATATTGTTATATCTTTTTAAAAACAGATTAACATTTTTAGCTACTTTTTGATTTTTTCCCTAAAATCCATAATAAAAACTTTCTAATTACAAAAGCAAAGCCAACTGCTAGTGCAGTAAATGGCGTAAATGGGCCCATCCAGAAAGCCCAACAAGCTCCAGCAATACCAAAACACCATTTAGAGAAGTCTGTTCCCCAACTAATAAAACCTAATATAGCTGACAACCACACTTCTGATGATAATATAATAAAGCTCGATATAAGTGATATAATCATAATCGGGTCTTTTCTATTATCCCAAACTAATATAAATGGAAACTTAGTATAATACCAAATAAATTTTAATATTTTCTTAAATTTATTTGGTTCTTGTCTTATAAAATACTTTTCCCATTTATTTCTTCTAGAAGTTTTCTTCAATACATCATTTATTTTTTCTCTGTTTATCATAAATCCTAATATATTTTAAAAGTATATTACCCCCCTAATGAGGTGTTATATCTTTTTAGTGTCAAAAAAGTTTAATTTTTTTCTTTTAAATTTTATATAATATTACTTTAAACAAAAATATTTTTAAAAAGATTAAACAAATCATTAGATAGAGTTATCATCTTCAGACGAATTTAAAAAAGATATAACAATATATTAGAACGTTATATTAATTTAATGGACGAATTTAAAAAAGATATAACAATATATTAGGGATAGTTCTACATGAGAGCTGGTGAAACCAAAGTGTTAAGATCTGGTGAGCTCATGTATGAAGCATGTTATTATATTTAGGTACTTTATTATAAGGACTTTGGAATAAACCAAAGTAAAATAAAAAATTAGAGCTTTATCGGCTTAACTGTTCCAATGGCATTGGGATGTTGTCTTCGATAAATAACTATAGCACAGAATAGTGACATTGTATCTGTGTTGTAATTCCAAGGCTGGCTTCCTTATAGAAATAATACTTATGAGGGTTTGTTAGTTAGTTGATTACATTGTTGAGTGAACTACTTTCATCATGCTCAATATTATATAGATGATTGAAATACTAAAGTGTTGCTCTAGCAGAATGCGGTGGATTTATCCATTTATGAATCTAAACAACTCATAAAAAGCTTTAGTTGGTTTAAATATATCATGAATTAAGTAGTAATGATTATTTATTTTCATCATTGGAACAAGAATCCAGGTTTTTACCTGGATTCTGCTGTTAAAGTAGTTAAGTAAAAAAGAGAAAGCTATGAACAGTCTAACAGTTTTCTAAAGAATTCCGAAAGCCGCTAAAGGCTTTTCGGAGAAAAAGTTTAAACAGAACTTTAAGCATTTATAAAAAGGAGATATAAAAATATGAAAAACGATGATTATGAATATAGATACAATAATGAAAGTAAAAAAAATAAAGAAGCAAGAAATTATTTAAACAAAAAACTTTCAAAGTGTGATCATATTTTAATAAATAAATTTGAATATAGATATTTATATAATGCTAAAACACAGACTTATTATTATGGTTTAGTTCATTCAGAGGATATTGATGATGGAGCTCCAAGATTTATTTCATCTTTATCAGATTCTAGAGTAAAAACATGTAAACCAATTATAAAAAAGAGTTGGTAAAGGAGAATATATGAATAATAAAGAAGAATTAAATAAAAAAGATATATGCAAAGATATTATGATAAGTCTAAAAAAGAATTATACAAATAATAAAATAGTTTTATTATCTCCAACAGATAGTGAAGTTCTATATTGTTTTTTACATGATTGGATTAAATTCATAGGAGATAAATCTGATATTATAGCAGATAATTCTTTAAATTGGTAAATTAGACGAAAAAAATTAAACTTAAACAAAATATTAGATATATTATCTAATATTTTTCTTTAGGAGGTTAATCAAATGAACATATATAATGGAGATTGTTTAGAAGTAATGAAAAATATTCCAAATGATTCAATTGATATGGTTTTATGTGATCTTCCATATGGTACAACTGATTGCGAATGGGATAAAGTTATAGACTTAAATAAACTTTGGAAAGAATATGAAAGAATATGTAGAGAGGGAGCTGCTATAGTATTATTTGGTGATAATAATTTATTTACCGCTAAATTATGTTTGTCTAAAGAAAAATGGTTTAAATATAATTGGATATGGAAAAAGAATAGAGCTTTAGGCTTTTTAAACTGTAAAGTACAACCACTTAGAAATATAGAAGCAATATCAGTATTTTATAAACCTTATAAAGCTGATAATTATGAAAAAAGTGATTTAAATATAAATAAATTAAATTATCTCAAAAGTGAATTAATTAAATCAGGAAAATCTAAAAAAGAAATAAATAATCATTTTAAAACTATATATATTCATTGGTTTTCTAAATGTCAATATTCTCTTATAGATGAAAAAAGATATAATGAACTTCATAAATGGACTAATTGCTTTGATATGAACTACAACGATTTTATAAAATTAGATAAAATAGAAAAAAATGATTCAAAAAATATTTATACATATAACCCTCAGATGATAAAAGTAAAAGAACATGTATCAAAATATCGTAATATTGAAACTGAAATATATGGCTATAAAATAAAAAAGAAAAATTCTACTAAAATAGTAGATGAAGCTTATCCTAGAATGATTTTAGAATTTAATAAAGAAAGTAAATCGCTTCATCCTACTCAAAAACCAGTTGATTTATTGGAATATTTAGTTAAAACATATACAAATGAAGGTGAAATGGTATTGGATAATTGTATGGGTGTTGGATCTACTGGAGTAGCTTGCCAAAATACTAATAGAGATTTTATTGGTATAGAAATTGATGATAATTTTTTTAATATTGCAAAAAATAGATTAAAACTTTAATATTATATTTGCAATATAATGGAGGTTGTATGGACAATTTTTTAGATTTTAAATATAATTATAATATAGATAGCATTCCGATCAAGAAAATAGAAAGCATATGGAGAAATTCGTATCAATATAAAGCCTATAT
>Ga0172378_10005839_pt1 | contig 11496 bp, 8 predicted proteins | sample GrowelOW332metaG_FD_119755 | JGI IMG/M metagenome (GOLD analysis project Ga0172378, IMG submission 119755) | Groundwater microbial communities from an aquifer near a municipal landfill in Southern Ontario, Canada - Pumphouse #3_1 metaG | ecosystem: Environmental > Aquatic > Deep subsurface >... | reverse complement strand
TCCAATAATGTTTCATAATAATTTTGATTTAACATAGGCTCAAATTTTATATGGAATTTTTAGACTAACTTCATTTTATGACATTTATTTCAATTTGATCAATCTGACATAAAGGGGTTATTAATTTTAAAGAAGAATAAAATCTCGGATAATCAAATGATATTCTTATTCAAAAGTTATACATTAGCAGTAAATCACCAACTATTAGAGATTAACAAATGTTTGATTTTTTTATTGCCATGTTACAAAGAATGGCGTAAGTACATATTACTCTATTATTTAATCTAAAAACAAAAATATCACAATTCGGACAATAAAAAAATTTTATTACTGAAATTGTGATGTGTAGAGTCAACCGGCAAGGAGTGCAAAATTTGCCGGATCAGAGAAATAGTGTAATTTCACTTGGTTTTAAAATGATGCAAGTTGATGAAGTGGGATAAAATCGAAACCGAACGTGCCTCATCTCCAATCAAGAATAGAAACATTTATACGATTGTCCGAACGTATAGGAAAATGGATTTTCCGGAATTTATGATTAATTAATATCGTGTTGGCATATAGAGCCGTGTATTTTTTATACTTTTGATGAAAACATTGCCTTTATATGGTTTTTTAACAAAAATTTTAAATGATGCAACTAAAATATATTCATCATATAATCGTAGTTTGCCTGTTTTCGCTCTGCTTCGCGAACATTGAAGCACAGCAAAACGAATCGAAAAAGAAATTCAGTATTTCGGGAACAATATACGAGGATACGGGCAACGGAAAAAAAGTACCCCTCCCTTATGCCACGGTAACCATCAATAAATACGGTATAGGAGCAGTTTCGGACGATAACGGCTATTACAAAATAAACAACGTACCTGCCGGATATATCGATTTGAACATCAATTATTTAGGGAAGTTGCCTGTTGATACGATGGTCAATGTATCCTCGAATTTGGTCTTGGATTTCGTTTTAAAAGAAGAAAATTTCAGACTAAAAGAAGTTGCCGTAATAGCAGAAAGCAGCAAAGCGGGACAATCGACCGCATCGAAAATATCTACCACGGCAATGGAACATTTGCAAGCTGTGAGTTTGTCGGACATACTCGCACTTTTGCCGGGAGGAATTGCGCAAAACCCCACCCTTAACACGGCATCACAAATAAATATCCGAAACATCAATAAAGATATCAGCAATATAAATGCATTGGGGGCAGTAGTTATCGAAGACGGATCGCCCATCTCAAATAATGCGAATTTGCAAACAATGCATCCGGCGGTGATTGGTGCAACAGCCGCCTTGGGAGGTACTGCATCTCCAAGCGGAGGAATCGATACGAGAAACATATCGCCGGAGAATATTGAATCGGTCGAAATAATCAGGGGTATCCCCTCGGCGGAATATGGCGACCTTACATCGGGAGCCGTGCTGATTACTTCCAAAGCAGGAAAACAGCCTCTCCAAATCAAAGCAAAAACCAACCCCAATGTATATCAATTTTCAGCCCAAAAAGGAATAGATCTTGGCGGAAAAAAAGGAGCACTCAATATTAGTGCAGATTATGCATACAATGTTTCCGACCCCAAAGCAGCGTATCACCATTACCGACGCATGGGAACCAAAGCACTCCACTCGAATTCTTTTTTCGACAACAAATGGAGAAACAATGTAAGCATAACATTGACCTATGGCAAAGATCAAAGAAAGAAAAATCCGGACGACCAGGTTCGACAAATCGCTTCTAAGGGCGAAGATATCCGAATAGCCTTAAATGCAAACGGAACCGTTTTCATGAACAAAGGTTGGTTGAAAAACATAAAGTATGTGTTGTCGGGAAGTTACAACAATAAAAACAGCCATTACGAAGAATATTATACTTCGGCAACAGCCCCTTATTCGATGACAACCGTAGATGGGGCCATTATAACCAATAAACCGGGATTACGCCTCTACGATGTGGAAGGAAACGAAATAACAAACCTCTCGGGGGTAGACCCTTCTCACTATGCACAATACCTGCCGGCATCTTATCTGGGTAAAAGCGATATCGACGGCAAAGAAATCGGTTTTTACGGTAAAGTGGCGGCAACTTTTTTCAAACACGTCGGGCAAACGGATAACAGAATTTTAATCGGTGCCGATTTTAAATCGGATGGAAATGTGGGCGACGGAAAAACATTTTCTCCCACGACACCTCCGTACCGAAATTTGCAAGCACCAAATGCGACTTTCCGACCACGACCATATAAAGATATTCCTTTTATCAATTTGTTTTCGATTTTTGCGGATGAAAATTTCAGCCTGAATATTCGAGAGAAAAACATGTTGCGCATTCAAGCAGGTATAAGGTATGACATGATGTCGGAGTCGAAAAACTTTTTATCGCCCCGTTTGAATGCCTCGCTGGAAGCAATACCCCAAAAATTGTTCTTCAGAGGAGGATACGGTATCACGGCAAAAATGCCAACCCTGCTGTATCTTTATCCCGAAAATGCCTATTTCGAATACATCAATATAAATGAAATGGCAGATACGAAAATTCCCGAAAACGAAAGAATCTTTATGACAACCACACGGGTATACAATACGGAAAACCCTTCGCTTAAAGTGGCTTCCAACGAAAAAAGCGAAATCGGGTTCGATTTATACTACCAGAAAGCAAGCCTGCATGCAACGGCATTTAAAGAACATTTGCAAAACGGGTATTCCATGACGCCAACTTTTGCTCCGGTACCTTTTAAAGAATACAAAAGAGCAAACGATGGGGCGCAACCCGTTTACGAATTGGTGGCAAACAACCCGGTGCTTGCCAAGTATTATGTTCCCGCAAATGGATTGAAAGCCAATACAAAAGGTGTCGAATTCGACTTAAACGTTAAAAGAATCGAGGCTATTCGCACTTCCTTTTCGTTAAACGGGGCATGGATGCGCTCGCAAAACTTTACCGACGATTATACTTATTATGATGGTCGAAGCGGAATAGGCGGAGCCGATAGAACCCATGTAGGGGTTTATGAAAAAGGAATGAAAAAACATAACGTGGAACAAATAACAACGGCTTTGCGGGTGATTCACAATATACCCGAAATCGGGTTCGTGATTTCTCTGACGGCAGAAACCGTTTGGAAACAAAAAGATTGGTATAATTTCGGAAATGACTCGATCCCCATAGCCTATATTTCGAAGTATGACGGGAAAAAATACGATTTTGATCCCGCCCAAATGGACGATCCGGAATTTAAAAATATACTCAGACAAGTGGAGCAACAATTATACATTGCCGAATCGTACCCGCCATTATTTAATTTCAATATTAATGTGACAAAAGAGATCAGCAATTTTATGCGGGCATCGTTTTTTGCAAACAATATGTTCAGAAGTTATCCCATAGTTGAGCTCAAACGTTCGCCGGGAAGCTTTGCCAAAAGAAACAAAAACTTCTTTTTCGGTATGGAACTGAGTTTATTAATCAAATAAAGCTATGAAAAAAAGAAATTATCCGAAACTGATTATATTATCAAGCATATTGTCGGGCATGTTTTTCAATTGCAGCTCGTTTGACAAGATCATGGATACCGAAAAGGTGGAACCCTTGCAAGCAGAAATAAGAATCGAAATTGAACTTGAAGGATTCGATTCTCCAGAAGGGTTATCGATCGTTCTCATGAATTATTTGGAAAACATTCGGGTTGAAAAAGAATTTTCGGGATTGTCGGTAGTTATAGATAGTCTCATACCGGGAATCTATACCCTTACGGTTTCGGGAAAAACCTATGACAATCAAGGGCAACTCTATTACCTGAATGGGGGGCTGGTAAATTATCCGCTGATCAAAAACAACGAAACGGTTGAAATATCGATTTCGGGATTGAAAATCAGCCCACTGGTATTTAAAGAAATCTATTATGCAGGAAGTGCTCCCAATTATTTCAGGGATCAATTTTATGAAATATACAACAATTCCGATTCAATCCTGTATTTGGACGGTATCTATTTTGCCGCTCTCTACCCTACTGCTGCAACAGAAAATTTGCCGGTATGGCCCGAGAGTGACGAAAATAAATACGTATATACGGATAGGTTATGGAAATTTCCCGGTTCAGGAAGCGAATATCCCCTAAAACCCGGCGAAAGTTGCGTTGTGTCGCAATTTGCAGCCAATCATCAATTGGATATATACAACCCGAACACGCCGGTCGATTGTTCTTCATCGGAATTCGAATTCAAGATGAACAATAAAAATTTTCCGGATCAGCCGGCATACGATATGGTACACGTATTTTACAACGGCAGCAGTGCAATGGGTACCGTACCCCAGTACCTGACTTCCGTTTTTGGCGGCGCATACGTGATTTTTCAAATACCCGAAAACGTTCCTTATGATCCGGTAAACGACAAGAACCTACAAACAAGAGATTTAAGCAGTTCAAGTACAAAGGTATATGCAAAAATCCCCATTCGCTACGTGTTGGACGGAGTGGAAGCCGGACACAACGAAACCAAGGTCAAAGCCAAGCGCATGCCGGTTGTACTCGATGCGGGGATGACCTACGTGGGAGCATCATACAATTCGCTGGGAGTGGCAAGAAAAAAAATAGGAGAAAATGAAGACGGAACTCCCATTCTTCAAGATACCAATAACAGTACCGACGATTTTGACAGAGGCGTGAAACCAATGTTGAGGCGTTATGGTGCGAAAATGCCGAGTTGGAATCATACATTGCAATAATTTTAAAATTAGAAATATATCCGTATAATGAAAAAAATCATTTATATATTGATTATACCTTTTTTGCTTGCCGCATTTGAAAATATTGCGGCGCAAGAAATGAATCATTCGCCGGCGGCTGTTGAAAAAATGAAGCTCCATCGAATCTGGCATAAAACGGACAATGCTGCCGGGATTTTTTTGGATGGTGCAGAAAACTATACCTTATTGAATATGTCATACGAAACGATTGACGGAGATTTTCGCCGACCCCAACAGGGGAAGGAAGAAAACATATTGAAGTTTGATGCCGAAGGAGGCGTGAATCTCGACAAGATATATTTATGGGGAGAATTTCGTTACAGCCGCAATGCAATAAAGGACGCAAATTTCAATGCATCTATCATCGATCCGTTTCGAGGAATGCCTTATTATGTTGCCGATACCAATGTGAGCAATTGGAATAATCAACATTACGAATTGGCATTCAAAGCCGGTATGCCTCATATAAACGATTATTTTTCCTTGGGACTCGCAGGAAGCTACAAAGCATCGACCGGGGCAAAACAACGCGACCCGCGCACCGAGAATTACTTGATGAAACTCGAGCTGAAACCTTCCATCGTATATTCGCCCACACCTGCTCATCATATCGGTTTAAACGGGGTGTATTATTCGTTGAAAGAAGAATCGTATATGGAGAATATCAATACCAATATTTCACAAACTTATTATGAGCTTTACGGACTGGGAACAGCCGTAATTGGTCTTGGAAGCGGAAGAACAACCAATTACGTGGGCAACAACGTGGGTGGAGGTATCCAATACAACTATACGGGGAATGTCGATGTGCTTTTTTCTTCCGATTATTCGCTGAAAGTGGAAGAGGTTGAGATATCCTTCACTACCCCCAAAGACGATTCTGCAACAAAACAAACCCTGTGGAAAAACAATTTATACTTGCATACCACCGCCAAAGATCATACTCATTACTTGAACGTAGAATATGCCAAAAGACATATCGATGGCATTCAATATATTACCCTGCGCGACGTGTCCGAAACATACAAAGGATGGATTTCGTTGCATAAAAATATTCGTTCGACTTATAAGGACCAATTCCTGCAAATCGGATACGATTATACAAAAAATGCTCAAAACGAATATAAATGGCTGGCCGGAATTCAAATGGGAATAAAGGAAAAAAAAGATGTATACCTTATTCCACGCTCCGAAAAAAAAATCAAAAATGCCTTTGGCGAAATTCACGGGAAGTACAATTGCAATTTATCGGACAAGCTCGCAAAACGATTGCTCATGGGGATCTCTTTCGCGTACAACAAAAACCTGAGCGGGCATTATCTGTATGGAGGAAGTCATCCCGAATACCCTATCGTAACTGAATTGGAACAAGGCGATTTCGATTATCTTTCTTCCGACTTCTATGCTCTTAATGTGAGTGCAACCTATTCTCAACGCATTAAAAAAGAAAACAAAATAAATTTTTTCATTAAAGCCAATGGTATTTTTGCCAAAGGACAAAACACATATTTCAACGATAGAAACAATCTGCTGTTTACATTAGGATGCAATTTCTAACCCTATCATATTAAAATCGCAAATTTTTATAAAATGAAAAAAAACTATGGATTCTTATTGGTTTTAATCCTTTTTACAGCTGTGTCGGCATATTCTCAGACAGTTGTGAAACCCGGAATAAAAACCTCCACATCATTTGCAATTATTATCGACAGTACGAGTTACAGTAAAACCCAACATGCAGTTGACGCATACAAAGAAGTAATAGAAAAAGACAATCTGGGCAGTTATATTATCGCGGATAACTGGAAATCGCCGGATGATATCAAAGCAATTCTTTGGAAACTGTATAACGATAAAAAAATGCCTCTCGAAGGGGCGGTTTTCATTGGCGATATCCCTATCCCGATGCTCCGCGATGCCCAACACCTTACATCGGCATTTAAAATGGATCAACAAAGAGACTGGACTCAATCGAGTATCCCTTCGGACAGATTTTACGACGATTTCGATTTGAAATTCGACTTTTTGAAACAGGATGAAAACAGGCCCGAACTCTTTTATTATTCATTGAGACACGATGGCAGTCAACAGTTGAATTCCGATATTTACACCGGACGAATCAGACTTTACGATAATGAGAAAGGCAACAAATATACTCAGTTGATTGCCTATCTTCAAAAAGTGGTGAACGAACGAACAGAAAACAGGAATAATATCCTCGACTATCTGTCGATGGGAAGAGGACACGGATACAATTCGGAATCGAAAGTGGCATGGGCAGGCGAACAAATAGCGTTGAAAGAACAGTTGCCCTATGTTTTCTCTTCGCAGGGAAAAACAAAATTCATGGACTTCGACTCCCGATGGCCTATTAAGGAGTATTTCATTGCCGAAGTTCAACAACCCGATTTGGATGTGATGATTTTTCATCATCATGGAGATACCGACATGCAATATCTCAATGGATATAAAGAAGGAAGTGACCCAACCACTTCGATCGAAAATATCCAACTCTATATCCGATCGAAGGTACGTAGCGCCGTACGCCGAGGGAGCACGCTTGAAGAAGCTATCGATAATTACGTCAAATCGCTGGGAATCCCCTATGCATGGGGTGAAAATGCATTGGATTCGGCAACGATAGCAGAAGATTCGCTCTATAATTTAATGCTGGACATCAACATGAACGATATTTATGCCATGAAACCCAATGCCCGTTTTATCGTATTCGATGCGTGTTTCAATGGATCGTTTCACGAAAAAGAAAACGTTGCCGGAGGTTATGTGTTTAACGACGGAAAAACCATTGCTGCCCAAGCCAATACGGTAAATGTAGTTCAAGATAAATGGCCGGACGAACTGATTGGGTTGCTTTCTGCCGGACTGCGTGTAGGTGCATGGAATCAGCAGGTAAATTATTTGGAAACACACATTATTGGCGACCCCACCTTCCGCTTTCGAAATAACACAAGCATCGATTTTGATCTCAATTCGGCAATCAAACTTAAAGCAAAAGACAATGATTTTTGGTTGAAACAACTCGAGAGTGAAAATGCAGATTTAAAGGCATTGGCACTTAAAATGCTTTATAACAACCATTACAATGGGATATCGGACTTGTCGAAAAAAATCTATATGCAATCGGATGATATGATTCCGCGCACGGAAGCATTAATGATAGTAAGCAAATTAACCGATAAAAACTTTACCGATGTGCTAAAACAGGCTCATCAAGACAGTTATGAGCTCATTCGGCGGTTTGCAGTGGAATATATCTGCAAAAACGGTTCAAATGAGTTGATCCCTGCATTTGTACACAGTATATTATGGGACAATACTTCGGAAAGGGTTGCTTTTAAACAACGCAATTTCATGGAACTTCTCGAATTGGACAAAGTGAAAACCGAAATAGAAAAACAAACATCCGATTGCCCGTTTTACAACAAAAAAGAAGTAGAGGAATGGCTCGATTTCATCGATAAAACAGAAAAATCATTCGAAAAGAGCATGGAAATCATTACCGGAAAAGATACTTCTGCAACTCTCAAGGCAAAAAAACTGGAGTTGAAAGGCTTTCGCAATAAGCCTGCCACAAAAAGCATAGGGCAATTACTGCAAATAGCCAACGACTCGTTGGAAAACGAAGAATTAAGGTTGACAGCCATTGAAGCATTGGGATGGTTTAATTATTCTTACCGTAAAAACGAGATTATTGAAGGACTATTGCCGCTAACAGACGAATCGAATAAAAACGAGGCAATACGCAAAGAAGCCGTTAAAACAATCCATCGATTGAAATAGCCGAATACATTATAGAGCCCTTATCGGTTTATTGAGGCAACGTCAGGGTATTTTTTCGGTAGTTGTCGTAGCCGGCATGCACCAGCCGCTGCAATTTGCAGAAGTTGCGAACGTACTTATCGGCCGTCTTGGGTTTGATATTCATCTGCGAAGCCGTGGCCAAATAGGTTTTCCGATTAAATTCGAACGGAAGGTTTTCGAAGTACTTCCGGCAAACAGGCGATTTTGCCAAACTCCTGCTCGCCCCATCTTTGGCGTCGGAAGCCGCATCGAAAGAAAAAAATTCGAGATACACTTCTCGCGTATGCCGCACAATCACTTTCGCCATACGAATTACCGTTTGAAAATCGGTATCGGAACAAACAAGAAGTGTTTTCAAATCGCCGTCATCCATGATGCGCAAGGTGGTTATTATCATTGCCATACGAAAAGTCATCAGTCCGAGCCGACGAATAGACGAGACAAATTCCCCTCCGTAGAGCCTGTAATACTCCCTGTGCATCCGATCGAAAAACTTCGAAAACTGCTTCTCCTGATTTTCCGTAAAACAAAACCGAATGGGATCGGTTTCGCGCTCCAACAACCGGTACAAATCGTAAAAGCGTTCGGCGATCTGCTCAAAATAATCGTCCAGCGTTTCATCGCCCTCTTCCGCGAAAACGTTTTTCCACTCCGGCGACATTTCCAGGTTGTAAAACAGGAAACGACTGAACAAACCGTTTTCCACGTCCGGAATCAAATGCTTTATCTGCTTCGGGGTTCCCGAAAGCACTGCCGAAAGACACGGTTTTTCGATCTCCACATACTCCCGATCCTTCCGCCGATTATACGCAATGGTTTCGTGCTGAAACGCCTTGCGGAAACTGTCGGAATAATTGCCGTATTCCTGTTTGAACGCCTGGGCAAGCGTATCGCCTTCGGTTTCAAACATCAACCCACGCCCATCGTTGTCGTTCAACAACTGCAACATCCCCGTGGCGCTGGTATTGGCCGGGATAAACAGCAGCCGCAACGGAGGCTCCTTGGGTTTATCCGCCTCGCTCTTGTTCTTATCCAAGGCATATTCGGAAAGGGCACACTGATATTCGGCATATTCCGCTTCCGCCAACTTACGCAGCTGCCGGTGTACCGGCTCAACGATGCGTCGGCAAAGGGTAAGTCGGCCTTTGCCCGCCGAAGCCTGTGCCGCAACAAAGAGAAACAGATTGGGAAAAACCTCCCGCTTGTCGTAAATGCCGTACACATTCGGCAAACATGCCGAAATGGCAACAAGCGAGCCCAGCAACAGCAGATCGGCATCCTGCGGCGAATCGGCTTTTGCCGCCACATCCCGAAGCAGACAGGGAAGATGCTCGTAAACGGATTGCGGAAAAACAGGCAAGAAATCCGAAAAATCCAACATGCCCACATCCATACCCGCCTGCGAAGCCAGATAAAAAAACGTTCTCACGGTGATTCCGCTTCCGCGGGAACACAAACACTTGTCGAACTGCAAGTCGGTCTCCGCTGCACGATAATCCGCATAAAAACGACTCAACCGGTGATAATACCCGCGCCCCCCTTCACCCAACGCCTCGGTAAGGGCAAAACCCAGATCGCGCCATTGCGTGTAGGTGGGGGCAATATCTACGCCCGCCCGCTCAATGCGTTGCGTTACGGCTTCGATTTCCTCCCGTAACCCGCCTTCCGCCTGAGGACTGCCTTCCGCCTGAGGACTGCCTGCCGCCCGAGGACCGCTCTCCGACCAACTCTCCGCCGCCACTTCGTTTGCCAACCCGACTCCCGGCAGCCAACTCTCCGCCGCCACTCCGTTCGCCAACCCGGCTCCCGGCAGCCAACTCTTCGGATTAAACACCGGCGAATCCCCTCCCCTCTCACTCCCGCTACCCAAATACGCCTCCGGATCATAAGGCAGAAAACATGCCCGCGACACATCGCGCCCCGATTTATCCGCCTCCACACCATAACAAACCTGCAGATAATGCGCCACACCATCGAAATAATCTTCATGCGAAGCCCGGGAAAGATCAATGGGAAAGACCCACTTGAGACCGTCGCCCGAAGGGCTCACAAACAACAGCTGCGTATCGAACAGCGGATCGGCAAGCAACCGTTTTTTCATTTCCGCCACATCGGACAAATGATCCAAATCCATGCACAACAACCCCGAATGCTCCACCAGCGCATGATTGGCACGCAGAGCAAAAACACCCGAAAACGTACAATAGTCGAAGTTGGCCGCTTTGTACTTGCGTGCTTCCCCCTTATCGGCGAGCGCACGCAAATGCCCGGTCCGCGCTTTGTACTTTTCTCCCGTTATCAACCGGTGAACTTCCCCGAGCGACAGCTCCCCCCACGGTTTCGTGTTCGAAATGGGCGCCTCGAAAAACGAAATCCTACCTTTTCCCTTTTCCATAGCTGTGAATTTTAGACATCAGGTAATGCTGCGAAAGCACCTGCTGAATGTCGGAACGGCGATAGTAAATCTTGTTGCCGATGCGCGAGAAAGGCAACGTACCGTTTGAACGCAACGTTTGCAGCGTACGCTGACTGATGTGCAACAACTGCATCACGTCCTGATTATCGATCCAATCTTCCAACGGCTCGATTTCCAACACTCCGGCATTCATCAATACCTGCCGACAGGGAAGTCGGGAAAGCACTTTTTCGGCATCACTTTGCGGATCTTCGGCCATGCGGCGCAACATTTCCTCCATATCTTCACACATAATCAAAAAAATTTAATCGTTAACCGCCACCCCACCATGGGATGACGCCACAAAGGAATGTGGGTTATTTTGGGGCACAATCACCCCGAAAGCAGACATTTATCGCCCCGAAAACGGAATACACCTGTTTTCCTCGCCCTCTCCCTCGCCCTCGCCCTCACTCTCACTCTCACTCTCACTCTCACCCTCACCCTCGCCCTCGCCCTCACTCTCACTCTCACGCT
>Ga0172378_10005838_pt1 | contig 11500 bp, 10 predicted proteins | sample GrowelOW332metaG_FD_119755 | JGI IMG/M metagenome (GOLD analysis project Ga0172378, IMG submission 119755) | Groundwater microbial communities from an aquifer near a municipal landfill in Southern Ontario, Canada - Pumphouse #3_1 metaG | ecosystem: Environmental > Aquatic > Deep subsurface >... | reverse complement strand
GGAAGGTGGTGAGAAAAATGTCAAAAGTAGTAATTAGAGACGGTGAAACACTTGATGAAGCTTTAAGAAGATTTAAAAGACAAGTCAATAAAGCTGGAACCATCCAAGAATGCCGCAAAAGAGAATGCTTCTATAAGAAAAATCTTAAAAGAAAAATGAAATCTGAAGCAGCAAGAAAGAAATATAGATAAATTTCAAAAATAAAAGGACAATTGTAAAAATTGTTCTTTTTTTATTTTTTCTTCTTAATTTTTGAACTTAATAGACATCTTGTATGTGAAGGGCAAGAAAAATCTAATAATTATCCCCCACCAAAGTTGGATCTTCTTGCCCTGAAACATAAAGGAGTCTTATATGTCTTATTTCATCAAACAAATTATGAGTAAAGATTGCGGTTTTTCATGTCTAAAAATGTTGTTAGCAACAAAACAAAAAAATGAAAATTATCTTTTTTTAGATCAGGATGTCCAAGATAAACCATATTCTTACGAAAAATTAATAAGTATAGCTAAAAATGAAGGTTGCACATTAAAAGCTTATAAAGTTGTCGATAAAAAAGAGATTTTTGAATCTAAAAATTTTCCAATAATGGTCACTTTTTCAAATAATAATACACTTCATATGGTTCTTCTTAAGAAAATAAACAAGAAAACAGTTGAAATAAACGATCCGGCAAAAGGAGAGTTGACCATTACAAGGGAAGAATTTATCGAACGTTTTAATGGTGAATTTCTAGAATGTGAAGAAATTGAAAAAAGAAAGTATAAAGCAAGAAAATTTCAATATATAAAAACAAAGCATATATGGCTAGCTTTATCTTTAGAACTTTTAAGTTTTGTTTTACTTATCACAGGGTTATATTTCAGTAGCGAAACAAATATAATTATACCAATATTATTATTTATAGGTTTTATTTTAATTAGTTTTATATATCGCAAAATTTTAGTTTTAGGAATGAAAGATTTCGACAAAAACGTAATTGAACCGTGTTATTTTCGAAGGAAAAAAGATTCAAAATCTACATTATTTAATATGGTTTCGTTCAAAAAAACATATTTTGTATTACCTATTGAATTATTATCTAGTTCATTAATTTTAATATTTGGAAGTGTTTTACTTGCTCTTAACAGCATGTTAAATCTTATTAATGTATTAGTAATAATAATGTGTGAAATATTGTTTTATATCTTATTTAATAAAAAAATAAATGCCAAAAAAGCAAAAATTCAAGAGAAAGAAGAGGTTTTAAGTAAAAATAACGATGAAGAAATTACTAAAAAGGCTATGGAAGAGGCGACAAATGAAGTCTATTCAATATCTAATTACTATGACTCCAAAAAATATATTACAGTTTTTCTTATTTTAATAATGACGCTTTTAAATATGTATATAGTTGATAAAATAAGTTTAAATTTTTTAATATTCCATTTTTTCTTTTATTCTTATTTAGATGAGTCAATTTCAAAAATAATAGATTTTTTAGATTCGTTCGACGAATACAAATATTATAAATGTCTTTATCTAAATTACTGTAAAGAAGAATAGTGTATAACAAATTACATATTTATTTTTAAATGATTATTCCTAAATATGATATAATTATGAAACGATGGAATTCTCATTCAATAACGAAACAAATAACACTCTGGAAGAATATTCTGAACTTTATGAAAAATTGTTTTTAAAGACCTTAAAAACACTTAATTTAAGTTCTAAATATATTGTTAGTGTTACCATAGTTTCTAAAGAAGAAATACATCGAATTAATCGAGAATATCGACACATAGATCGTCCAACTGATGTAATCAGTTTTGCGTTTCTTGATGACAAAAAAGAAATTGTCAAAGGTGGAGATATTCCAATCGATTTAGGGGAAATTTACATTTGCTATGATGTTGCTGAAGAAAATGCAAAAAAATACGGAAATACACTAAAACGAGAATTATGTTTTCTTAGTGTACATGGATATTTGCATCTATTAGGATATGATCATATAACAAAAGAAGATGAAACCATTATGTTTGGTCTTCAAGATGTGATACTTCCTCCAAATAAGGAGATCATTTTATGATTAAAGAAGAATTAATGGCTCAGGCCAAAGAAGCTATGGATTATTCGTATTCACCATACTCAAAATTTAAAGTTGGTGCGGCTTTATTAACAAAAGATGGAAAAATATTTTTAGGAGCCAATATTGAAAATGCATCATACGGTTTATCGATGTGTGGCGAAAGAAATGCAATATATAATGCTTACTGTCATGGTGTCGAATACGATGACATTGAAGCTCTAGCTATCATTGGTGATACAGAAAAACCTATCTCTCCTTGTGGCGCTTGCAGACAAGTTTTTAGCGAATTATTACCAAAGAATACAAGAATATACCTTGGCAACTTAGAAGGTGACATAAAAGAAACAACTGTTGCAGAATTGTTACCATATTCATTTTCTGGTGAAGATTTATAATATGAAGAGCGGATTTGTAAGTATTATTGGCAAACCAAACGTTGGAAAATCAACATTAATTAATGATATTGTTGGTTCAAAAATATCAATTGTTACTCCAAAAGGCCAAACAACACGAAATTCAATTACAGGAATCTATAATGATGAAGAATCACAAATAGTGTTTTTTGACACTCCAGGGATTCATAAGCCTTTCAACGAATTAGGAATAGCTTTAGATAAAATATCTTATAGTACAATTAGGGATTGTGATATTGCCCTATTAGTAGTGGATGCTGGGCGTGAATACGATGAGAGTGATGCATTCTTATGCGAAAAATTAAAATTTGATTGCAAACTTATCGTTGTATTTAATAAAATCGACACAACACGTATCGAACTCATTACTTCAATTAAAGAAAAATATAACACATTATTTCCAGATGCTTTAACATGTGAAATTTGCGCAAAAGATGGATTTGGTGTCACAGATTTAATAAAATTAATTAAAGAAAATCTAGAAGAAGGTCCTGCTTATTATGATGTTACTCAAATAACCGATCGTGACTTATCATTTAGGGTTCAAGAAATTATTCGTGAAAAATTATTGATACTTTTAGATAAAGAAGTACCACACGGCGTTTTAGTTTTGACTGAAAAAATTGCAAAAGAAAGTGGTCGCTTATCAATATATTGCAAAATCATTTGTGAGAAAGAAAGCCAAAAAGGAATAATAATTGGCAAAGGCGGAAAGATGATTAAAAAGATTGGTACGTATTCCCGTCAAGATATAGAAAAAATGCTAGGTCAACATATAAATCTTGAATTAGTGGTGCAAGTAGTTGAAAATTGGCGTAATTCTAGTAGATTTTTAGTAAAAGCAGGTTATAAAATTTAAATGGAACAATTTGTTGGTTTAATAATTTCAGTCAACAAATATAAAGATAATAATGGCGTTATAAATATCTTAACCGAAAATGGAATAGTTTCTATTTTGGGACGAGGTATTTATAAAGATGACAATAAAAATCATATCTTTACTAATAAATTTATTTATGCTAATTTTGATGTTTACAAAGGAAAAGTTGGTGGATATAAATTAAGAACCGCAAAAATAATCAAATTCTATCCATCCGCTATAGAATCTTACGAATACCTTTTGGCATTAGATTATTTAAGCGAAGTAGTCTACAAAACAATTGACGACGTATTAGCTGATGAAGATTTAGATTTTAAAAGCAACTTATTACATACAGTCATTAAAACATTAGATTACATGATTGAAACAAGAAGAATTTATGCTTCTTTATCTTATTTTTCTTCTACATTAATTAAAGAATTAGGGATTAAACCTAATCTAAACAAATTAGAAAATATTGAAAGTCAAACATATTCTTTTTTAAACGGAAGTATTGTTGCTAATACCAAAAAAGAAAATAACGATATTGTTTTATCAAAAGAAAATATAAATTGTATAAATATGTATTTATGTTGCGATAATATCGATGAAATTTTAATCGGTGAAACTAACTCTAAATTTGTTTTTATCTTTTTTAATAGACAAATTGAGAGTTCTTTTTCGATTAAATTAAACTCTTTGAATTTAATCTTGTAAGTACACTTATAATAGTTTGACAAAATATAGTTTTGACCTATAATCAAAGAGTATTTGAATGGAGATTTTTATGGAATTTAAAAATAAATTTGAAACAGTTGCTACACACCTACAAACAACTGGGTATGTTTTTCAAGGATCACAAATATATGGTGGCCTAAGTAACACTTGGGATTACGGCCCTTTAGGAAGCGAATTAAAAAACAACATTAGACAATTATGGCTTAAAAAATATGTTCATGAATCACCTTATAACGTTGCTATTGATTCAGCAATATTGATGAATTCTAGAGTTTGGCAAGCAACAGGTCATGTCACAACATTCAATGACCCTTTAATTGATTGTAAAGCATGTAAAAGTAGATTTAGAGCTGATGAATTGATCGAGCAACAATATAAAGATGCTGACGTCAACGGAATGAGTCAAGATGACATGAATAATTTTATGCATGACCATAAATTGGTTTGTCCTACTTGTGGAAAAAGTGATTTTACAGATATTAGACAATTCAATATGATGTTTAAAACTCACATCGGTGTTACTGATGATAATAAAAGTGAAGTTTATTTAAGACCAGAAACAGCTCAAGGTGTTTTTGTTAATTTTAAAAATGTTCAAAGATCAACAAGAAAAAAAATACCTTTTGGAATCTGTAATACAGGTAAAGTTTTTAGAAACGAAATTACTCCAGGTAATTTTACTTTTAGAACTAGAGAATTTGAACAAATGGAATTAGAATTTTTCTGTAAACCAGGTACCGATTTAGATTGGCAAAAATACTGGAAAGATTTTTCTTTAAAATTTATCGAAACTTTAGGTATTAAACCAGAAAATTTAAGATATAGAGATCACGAACCAGAAGAATTAGCTTTTTATTCTAAAGCTACTACAGATATTGAGTATAAGTTTAGCTTTGGTTGGGGAGAAATTATGGGTGTCGCTGATCGTACTGATTACGATCTAAATAGACACGCAAAGTTTTCTGGAGAACCTCTCGATTATTTAGATCCTGATACTAACGAAAAATATGTTCCTTATTGTATCGAACCAAGTATTGGGTTAGATAGAATGTTTTTGATGATTGTAAATGATGCATATGATGAAGAAACTTTACCAAATGGAGAAGTGAGAAAAGTAATGCATCTTCAACCATTTTTAGCACCATATAAGGCTGCAATTTTACCTTTAAGTAAACAACTTAGTTCACAAGCTGAGAAAATTTATCAAGATTTAGCACCTTATATTACGTTAAGTTACGATGTCACCGGATCAATCGGTAAAAGATACAGAAGAAACGATGAAATCGGAACACCATTCTGTGTTACAGTTGATTTTGATACGCAAAATGATAATTGCGTTACAGTTAGAGAAAGAGACTCTATGACACAAGAAAGGATCAATATCTCCGCATTAAAAGACTATTTAATGGAGAAATGTTTTTATAAATAGTGGATATTAAACAATTAACTGAAGATATATTAAAACAAGTAAATATTGTAGACATAATTTCTCATTACACCCAAGTTCAAAAAGCAGGAAGAAATTACACATGTCTATGTCCTTTTCATGATGATAAGAAATTGGGGAATTTTTACATAAATCCTGACAAACAAATTTTTAAATGTTTTTCTTGCGGAAAAGGTGGAAACGCGATAACTTTCGTTCAATATAGAGAAAATATTTCTTTTATAGAAGCCTTAAGAAAGGTTTGTGACTTATCGGGCATTAAAGACGACAGATTAACTTCAAACGTTAAAAGAGTCGAAATTCCAACTGAAATTAAAAATATCTATGATTGTTTGTCGAATATCAATTCTTTTTATATGACCAGCTTATATCAAAATATTAACGGAAGAAAAGCCTTAGAATATCTAACTCAACGAGGTCTAACTGAAGAAATCATTAAAAATTTTAATATTGGTTATTCACAAAGTGATGGCAAAAATGTCGTTAAATATTTAAATGATAAAAATTATAGTTTGAAAACAATAGCCGAAACAGGCATTGTTCGAATAGACGAAACACCATTGAAAGATTTAAATGCAGGTAGAATCACATTTGGAATCACCAACAAAGATAATAAAATTGTTGGTTTTAGTGCTCGTATTTTTGGTGATATTAAAAGCGATGCTAAATATATAAACACTAAGGAAACTAAACTTTTTAATAAATCCGATATACTATACAACTACTATTCTGCCTTAAACGAATCAAGAAGAGTCGGTTATGTATATGTTTTAGAAGGTTTTATGGATGTTATCGCTTGTTATAGAGTAGGCATCAAAAGTGCAGTCGGTTTGATGGGAACAGCTTTTACAAAACAACAATTGCAAATGCTTAGATTCATGAGATGCGAAATTCGCTTATGTTTAGATTTAGATACTCCTGGGCAAGATAATATGTCAAAAATTATTGAAGTGTTAGATGAAAAAGGAATCAAATATAGATTAGTCAATAACAATTCAGGTTTTCATGGAAAAGACAGCGACGAGATATTAAAAAATGATGGCGAAAAGGGTTTATTATCTTTCTTAGATAATTTAATTAGCAAAGGCGAATGGCTTATAAATTATTACGCAAAATCTTTTGATTTAAGCAGTTTAGATGGAAGAAAAAAGATGTTAAAAGCCTTTATACCAGTTATTTCACAAACTAACAGCCGATTAGATAGAGAAGATTACATTAATAGAATTTCTAAATTGACGAATTTTAGTATTAAAACAATCCTTGACATGGTAAATAACATGCAAACAAATATCGAAAAAAACGATAATGAAGATTTTGCAAAATGGTATAACTCAAATAAATTTGAAAGCAAGAAATTAGATAGATTGCAATTTGCAGAAAGACAAATGATGAGATATATTCTTGAGAATAAGGAAGCTTATGATCAATACACAGAGAAGTTGGGATATTTTACTAATAAAGATTATAGACAAATAATTGATGCAATTGATGAATATGTAAACACAGATGTCATCAACCAAAGCAACTACTCTTTAACAAATATTATCACATCATTAACATCCAACGAAAATTTAGAACAAAAAACGAAAGAAAAAATAATCGATGATATCACTACGGTGGCTTTAGATAAATCGCGGTATTGCCCTCCATATAACGAGAAAAGTTTCGTAAATCTTGTTGAAACAATCAATAACGAAAGAGAACTTAAGAGAAGCAAAGAAGCTTATGAGAACTCAATAATTAACCTAAATCCTGAAGAAAAAAATAAACAAACAGTCAATTTTCTAGAATCAATCAAAGAAAATCTAGAGAGAGACAAAATTAAAAAAGGAGGCAAATGATGGAAAAAGTTAAAAATAAGTGTATTTATAGTAGTAATCAAGTAAATAACTCATCCAAGGAACTTGAAAGCGTAATCAATTCATTAGATCTAACTGAAAACAATAAAACAAATTTATTAAGTTCATTAATAAACATCGAAGGAAACATAAAGAAAACAAAAACAATAAAATTAACAGAATTAGATGTTTTATTTTCTAAATGCGGAGTTAATGATAATGATGCAGATGTTTTATTAGAATATCTTACTAATAATGGTTTTATTTGTAATGACGATTCTGGAAATAATAATATGTACGATGACGATTCTCAATTTACGCATATGGAAATCGATGATGACGATGACGAAGACGAAACACTAATAGATCCCTACGTTGATGAAACATTTCCTAAAATTGACAAAGATGTCAAAAATACTAATTCAATTAAGTCTTACCTAAATAATATTTCTTCATATGATTTATTATCAAAAGAAGAAGAAATAGAATTAGCAAACAAAATTAAATTAGGTGACGAAAAAGCTAAACAAGAATTATCTGAACATAACTTAAGACTTGTTGTAAGTCTTGCTAAAAATTACATCGGTAGAGGACTTTCTTTACAAGACTTAATTCAAGAAGGCAATGCTGGTTTGCTTAAAGCAGTAGAAAAGTTCGACATCACCAAGAATTGTCGATTCTCAACTTATGCAACATGGCGGATAAATCAATCGCTTTCAGAGGCCGTAAAATCAAAAGGGCACACAATTCATTTACCATCATACATTCTTAAAGCAGTTTCTAAAATAAACAAAACAGCAAACGAATTAACTTTAAAATTAAACCATAAACCAACCTATACAGAGATTAGTGAAGCATTAAATTGGGAATTTTCTCCCGAAAAAATAGAAAGATTCCTGTGGTACGCAACATCGACATCAATAAGATCTACTGATGAAAAAAGAAGTGATAGCGAAAAAAGCGAATCATTAATTGAAGCAATACCCGATAATAGTGATTCAATTGAGGATTATCTATCAAATACAGCAAATCACGAAAACGTGAATAAATTACTTAAAGTTCTTAATGAAAGAGAAAAAATTATTATAACTGAATATTTCGGTCTAGATGATGACGAAAGCAAAACTCTTGAACAAATAGGGCATGAATTAGGCCTTACAAGAGAAAGAGTTAGACAAATTAAATTTCTTGCAATTAAAAAAATGTTGGATTCTACCGAAAAAAACAAATTAACAAATTTACATAATCAAATGGAGGATTAAATTATGAAAAACACAAACAAAGACATTAAAAAAACAATATTAGATTTAGATGAGGAAAAAACATCAAAAAAGACAAAAAAGGCAACTGATACAAAAAAAGAAAAGTTGGACAAAAAAGAAACGAAACCTAAAAAAATAACAACTAAAATTGAAAACGAAGAAAAAAATTCCAAAAATTCACATTCTTTAATAACAAAAAAAGATATTACAAAATATATTGTCCTTGAAGAAGTAGATGATGAAGATGAGACTGTAACGGAAAATAACCTTATTAAACAAGGATTAATTAAACAAACAGAGAAATATTTAAAAAGTCTTGGGTCAGAAAACGAAGTTGATATGGATGATTATTTTGATTTAACCAAAAATTTAAATGTTGATGATGAGACTATGGATAAAGTCATGGAATATTTTAAAGATTGTGGTTACAAAATTAGAGGTGAAAATGTCGATGAAGTCGAAGATGTTGATTTTGATCCAAATTCCATCAACGAGGACGATGATTTATTGGATGAAGATGATGATATATCAGAAGACAGTGACTCTTCTGAAACAATTGCTATTTTAAATAGCATTGATGCTTATGATAGCGATTTTAAGACAAGTGATTCAGTTAAATTATACATGAAAGATATGCATGATTACGCTTTAATCGATGCTAAAAAAGAAAAAGAACTTGCTGTAAGAATCGCTCATGGTGACCAAGAAGCGAGAGATGAATTAACAACAGCAAACTTAAGATTAGTTGTTAATGTTGCTAAACATTATGTTAATCGTGGAATGGCTTTATTAGATTTAATCCAAGAAGGTAATATAGGTTTAATGAAGGCAGTTAATAAATTCGATCCAACAAAAGGTTTTAAATTTTCTACTTATGCAACTTGGTGGATTAGACAATCTATAACAAGAGCTATTGCTGACCAAGCAAAAACTATTCGTGTTCCAGTTCATATGGTTGAAACAATAAACAAAATAAATAGAACTAAGAAAGTTTTGACACAAGAGCTCGGAAGAGAACCAACCCTTGAAGAAATTAGCAAAAGATTAGAAGGAAAATATACCCCAGAAAAAATCTTAGAAATATTAAATTATGCTCAAGATCCTGTTTCTACAGATTGCCCAATTGGAAAAGATGACGACACCCAATTAATGGATTTTATTCAAGATAAAGAAGATGTTTCTCCTGAAGAATATACTAAGCGACAATTAAATATTGAAAACTTAAATAAAATTATGCAAGATTTATCAGAAAGAGAGCAAAGAGTTTTATGCTTACGTTATGGTCTCGTTGAAGATGGTAGAGCTAGAACACTTGAAGAAGTTGGTAAAGAATTTGGTGTTACAAGAGAAAGAGTACGTCAAATTGAAGCGAAAGCCATCAAAAAACTTAGACATAAATCACGTACTAAATTTTTAGACTGCGAATATTATTCGAAATAATTTTTATGCTTTCAAAAAGATTACAAACTATTTATGATTTGGTTGATGAAAATTCAAATTTAGCAGATATAGGTGCTGATCATGGCTTCTTATTGATTGAATTGGCAAAAAATAACAAATGTAATCTTCTTTTAGGCGTAGAAAATAAAAAAGGTCCATACGAAAAGTTGCTTAATGATATCCGAATAAATTCACTTAAAAATAAAATTTTTACATCATTTAGTGACGGATTATCAAAAATAACGCCTGAATACAAAACAATAGTTATTGCCGGGATGGGAACCGACAATATAAAAAAAATAATTAAAGATTCGATCTCTAGTATTGATTTTATCAATACATTTATAATCGATTCTCATACAAAAATAGAAGAATTAAGAAAATTTGTTGTTTCACTTGGTTTTAAAATTTCACAAGAAAAAATATTAAAAGAAGACAATATTGTGTATGAAATTATTCGATTTGATAAAGGAAGTGCTACTTATTCAGATATTCAATATAAATTCGGACCTTGTTTAATAAAAGAAAAAACAAATGATTTTATCAATATTTATAAAGAAAGATTAATGTGGCTAAAGAACAAGAGAAAAAATACTTCAAATCCTGACTTTATTAGATCACTTGAGTTAGATATTAAAGAAATAGAGGCAATAATTTATGAAAACCAATGTTTTATTAAAAAAATTAAGTAAGAACTTTCCAAAAAGATTACAAGAAGGGTTCGATCATTGTGGATTGCAAACCGGAAAGTTAAGAGAAGACACTAATAATATTGTATTATGCCTAGATTTTGATGAAGAGGTCTTTGAAATTATGAAAAATAAGAATCTTTTTGATAAAACAGATTTGATTATAACGCATCATCCATTTATTTTTGGAACAAAGTTCAAAGTTTTTGAATTTGATGAAAAAAAGAAGGTTTTATGTGATAAGATTGATAGCAAAAATATCCCAATTTATTCTTATCACACAAGTTTTGATACTGGAAAAGACGGAATGAACGACGCACTAGCAAATGCATTAAACTTACAAAACATCAAACAACTCGATTCTGTCCCAATGGCTAGAGGCGGTTTTTTAACGCAACCTATGGAAATTCACGACTTTTGTAAATATGCAAAAAAATGTTTAAATGTAGATTACGGAAAACTTATTAACAAAGGAAGTAAAACAATTAAAAGTGTTGCTATTATTGGTGGCGGTGGATGGAGTAGTTATCATGATGTTCAAAAAGAAGGTTATGACATTTATATAAGCGGAGACATCCCACATCACGGAAGACGCGGTGTTATTGAACGGCAATATAACTATTTAGATTTGCCACACGAAATCGAACGAATTTTTATGACACAAATGAAAAAAATCTTGCTTGATATAGACCCAAGTTTAAATATAACAATAATCGATCACGAAGCCCTTCCTGAACTCATTT
>Ga0172378_10005836_pt1 | contig 11501 bp, 9 predicted proteins | sample GrowelOW332metaG_FD_119755 | JGI IMG/M metagenome (GOLD analysis project Ga0172378, IMG submission 119755) | Groundwater microbial communities from an aquifer near a municipal landfill in Southern Ontario, Canada - Pumphouse #3_1 metaG | ecosystem: Environmental > Aquatic > Deep subsurface >... | reverse complement strand
CGAGAGAGACGGGCATCGAACCCGCGATCTTCGGCGTGACAGGCCGACGCGATAACCAGCTTCGCTACTCCCTCGGACTTGTACGAATTTAGCTGAAACGCTCTTTTCTGTCAAGAGCTTTTGAAAAAAAATCTTGAAAATGGCATAAAAAATACCAGTGATATGACACGATACTGCTGAAGTTTCCTTCAACAGTATCTCCTGTTTTCCGAAGAGGACTGTTTACTGTCATTTATGAAAGTGTTTCACTTTGATACGCTGTTTCAAGAGGAGCTTGTTTTTTTCTCTTTTCTACCGGTTTCTTATCAACTTTCAACAATCTCATAGCATTGAGAATGGCAATAAAGGTGACTCCAACATCGGCGAATACTGCCATCCACATGGTGGCAAATCCAAGAGCTCCCAGACCAAGAATGGCAAATTTAATGGTGAGTGCAAAGATAATATTTTCTTTTGCGATTCTTTTGGTTCTTCTTGCAATGATAATGGCTTGAGGGATAACACTGAGGTCTTCTCCCATGATGACCACATCACTTGCTTGAATTGCAGCATCGGAACCAAGTGCGCCCATGGCAATACCGACATCAGATACGGTAATAACTGGTGCATCATTCATACCATCGCCCACAAAAGCAACCGTTCTTCCCTGTTTCTTTATTGCTTCTATTTCTTTGACTTTATCAACGGGCAAGAGACCTGCTCGTGTTTCATTGATATGGACAAGACCAGCAATATGGTCGGTCGTGACTTTATTGTCTCCACTTATTAAGTAAGAGCGTTTGATACCAAGTTTCTTTAATTGATAGATGGTTTCCTTGCTATTTTCTTTGACACTATCGCCGATACCAAGTGTTCCAATATAGACACCATCCACGGCAACATGCACGAGAGTTGCGGTACTTTGTAGCTGTGCTGTTTTATCTGGTTTGAAGCGAATGTGCAACTCTTTCATATAGGTGTCGTTTCCTACATGAACTCTTTTTCCATCAATAAGAGAAGAAAGGCCTTTGCCACTTACTTCGGTAATTTCACCAATTGCATTTTGACTTTCTTTGTCCGTTGCAATGGAGTACTCTTGTTTGTGCTCCGTTGCCCTAATGAGATTTTCATATTCTTTTGTGAGTGATTGTGCGATAGGGTGGTTTGATTTACTCTCACTGAGAGCTGCATAGCGTAAGACTTCTTTGAGGGTGTATCCTTCACTCAGGCTTTCTCCCACTAAGGAAAATTTTCCTTTGGTAATGGTACCAGTCTTATCAAAAGCCATATAATTAACTGTTGCAAGGAGGTCAATATAGTTGGATCCTTTTACCAGTACTCCAATTCGTGAAATAGCTCCAATCCCACCAAAATAGGCAAGTGGTACTGAAATGACCAGTGCACACGGGCAGGAGACAACTAAAAAGAGAAGGGAACGATAAATCCATGTGCTGAGAGGAAGACTGAAGAATAAGACAGGGATGACGGTAAGGGCTGTTGCAATTAAGACAACAATAGGGGTGTATATCCGAGCAAAGCGTGTGATAAATTCTTCACTTTTACTTTTCTTTTTACGGGCATCTATAACCATTTGCAAAATCTGATTACTCGTTGATTCTTCAAAAGCTTTGGTTGTTTTTGCTTTAATGAGTCTTTCGGTATTAATCATCCCACTGAGGAGGGTACTTCCTTTTTGAACAGGACGTAGTAGAGATTCGCCGGTAAGAGATGAGGTGTCGAGACTTGAGGTTCCTTCAATAACTTGAGCGTCGATAGGAACTCTTTCTCCCACTCTCACTTCAATGATTTCCCCAATTTTGACGGTATTTGGGTCAACAATAACAGCTTTTCCCTCTCGTATTACCGTTGCTGTATTACTGACAATAGAACTCAATGCATCGATAGATCTGTTTGATTTATCCATTGCCAAATCATTAAAATATTCTCCGATTTGATAGAAGAGCATTACTGCCGTTCCCTCTGCATATTGACCAAGAAGGAATGCCCCAATTGATGCAATGGACATCAAAAAGAGTTCATCTAAAAATTCGCCCTTGATAATCCCTTTGCCGGCACCATATATCACATCATACCCAATGATGATATATGCTGCGATAAAGAATCCATATCCGAGTATAAAACCAGCAATAAATAATAGTGCACTGAGTATTATTCTTGTTTTTATATTGAGTTTCATCCGTCACCTCATTTTTATATTTGAACAGATATTCAAATGTTCTGTAATAAATATATATGAATGGCTATTCAAATGTCAAGAGAAAGCAACGAGCTTTGAGGGTGTTTTTAGAAATTTTATTTTTCGTGTGTGGTGTGTTCTACAGCAAGATCAATTACGCCATCAACATGATTATCATCAAAACTGTAGTACATATTTTTGCCTTCTCTGCGCGATTTTACTACGCGGGCTTTTTTTAACACGGTGAGTTGATGGGAAACAGCTGAAGGACTCATGGTGAGTTTTTCACAAATCTCAGATACGCAGAGTTCCTTTCCTTTGAGTGAAAGGATTATTTTCATGCGTGTTGGGTCTCCTAACACTTTAAAAAATAAGCAACAGTGAGCGAGATTATCTTGATTGAATTCCATGGTATGTCCTTTTTATTGTCTTCTTTCAATATAGGTACTTGATACTTTCTGGTCAAGATAACCAGATTTTTTTTACTTGACGGGGTGGGGTAGGTCAAATAGTATAGGTGTGGGAAAGAGAGGAAAAGAGACGATGTTTTGATTCTTTCTCTAAAAAATAATTATACGATTTTTTATTTATTTTTTCCTTATTTTTTCACTTTTATACAAAAATGACGTTTTTTATGCCAAAAATAGCCAATTTTTTGTATGAAATATAATGTGATTATTGTACATTGTGCGCTCAATAGTGGTAAACTGATTTTGTTTGTGACTATCTTATAGCGCAAGTTATTTTGCGAGAATAAGTAAGAAAAGGGAGTATTGAATGAAACCAACATTAGTTGTTATGGCTGCCGGAATGGGTAGTAGATATGGTGGAGTTAAACAGATTGATGCTGTAGGTCAGCATGGGGAAACACTTTTGGATTATGGTGTCTATGATGCTTTAAAGAGTGGCTTTGGAAAGGTTGTATTTATCATCAGACCCGACATTGAGAAAGATTTTAAAGAAAGACTTTTTGATAGAATTTCAAGGAATATGGATGCAGAATATGTTTTTCAAACGGGAACAAGTCTGTTAACTGAAGAACAAATTGCCTTGAGTAAGGATCGTAAGAAGCCTTGGGGTACGATTCATGCGGTACTGTGTGCAAAAGATAAAGTGAAAGAGCCTTTTTGTGTTATTAACAGTGATGACTATTATGGTCGCGAAGCTTTTGAAATAATGGCAAAGCACCTTTCTTCTCTTGAAAATGATAGCACCGATCATGCACTTGTCGGTTATGTGCTTGAAAATACCATGAGTTTGACAGGTTCTGTTTCTCGTGCTGTATGTCAGGTCAATGATGGTTATCTTGACTCAATGAGAGAGAATACCAATATTGACTTTGTTGGCGATAAAATTGTCAGCCATCTTGAAGGAAAAGATATTGAGATGACGGGGAAAGAATGGGTATCAATGAATTTCTTTGGTTTTGCTCCTACGGCATTTGCTCATTTTGAAACATTCTGGAATCAATTCTTAAGCGAAAATATTACCGAAGAAAAGAAAGAATGTTATCTTCCTGAAGGCGCAAGCTGGATTGTGAAGCACGGTTTTGGAAAGCTCAAGTTTTTTACCACTCGTGAGAAGTGGTTTGGTATGACCTATGCCGAAGACAGGGAGAATGTTAAAAATGCTCTGATTGAAAAAACACAGAGCGGCTATTATCCTGAAAAGCTTTGGACTAAGTAAACTGTCTATACAGTGGTCCAATGGAAAGATCAGCTCTTATCATCTTATCAAGAAGGTAGGAGCTGTCATTGTCTATAAACAATTTTTCTACACATTCTTTTTTGATAAAGCCTTCGATTTCGGCGTGGCGAAGTTGTAAAATTAAACTATCATAGTATCCTTCTAAATTAAAAACACCAATGGGTTTTTTATGATATCCTAATTGATACCAAGTATAAATTTCCAGCAATTCTTCAAAGGTTCCGATGCCTCCAGGTAACGCCATAAAAGCATCGCCTAATTCATACATTTTCTGTTTTCTTTCATGGATATTAGAGACGATGATTCTTTCAGTTTCAACTCTCTCTGAGGTAATTTCAGGAATATTCATATCTTTGGGTAAGATCCCGATAACCGTTCCTCCAAGAGAAAAGAGGGTTTTGGCTATTTGTCCCATGAGTCCTAAATTTCCGCCCCCATATACTAAAGTAATACCTCTTGTGTACAATTCTTTTCCCAGTTCTTCTGCTCCCTTGAGGTATTGGGGATTACTTCCATTTGAACTTCCGCAAAATACAGTTAAGGTTTTAATTTTATTCATGCCTCAAGTATACCCTCAATTGTGTATAAAAAACAACTCATAAATACTATTTTATGTATGTTTGAGAAAATAATAAAATATAATTGGTTTTTTAGTAAAAAATAAGAAAATAAATTTACTAAATTGGGAAAAACGCAATTTTAATGACGCTATTTTTTTTCTCGTGGTAACTTTTACAATAAAGAAATAAAAATTTTATGTAAAAATAAAAAAAATTTGCTTATTTTTCTTTTTACTCTCACAAATTGGAAAACGTTTACAGTCATTCACTTATTTACGTATATAAAAATATTTTATACATAACTATCATTCTTATAAATAATTAAATAAACAGATGGAATGGAATTTGTATTTTTTCTTGACAGTTTATCTTTCGCATGATTTAATAGGTCAAGAAAGTTTCTGGAAACTTTTCAGAGAATTATTTATTTTCTCCAATTTACTTTTCTGAAGGACGAAAAATTTGATTGCAACCGTAGTAAAAAGTACTTTAAAAGGCAGTATTACCGTCCCTGGATCGAAAAGTCACACCATTCGAGGTGTGCTTCTTTCCACCATGGCCAAAGGAACATCAATTATTCATAATCCACTTGCCAGTGATGATTGCCTTAGTAGTGTAGAAGCTGCAAGAGCTTTTGGCGCTCAGGTGCAGATGGATACCACGAAATGGATTATTACTGGAGTTGATGGCAAACTGTCGGTTCCTCAAAATTATATTGATACAAAAAATTCCGGTACCACGACTTCCCTTATTATGGGAATGGCTTCGCTTCTTGATGGCCTTACTATTATTACCGGAGATGAACAGATACGAAGACGTCCCATAGCAGATCTTGCCGATGGATTACGTCAACTTGGTGCTCGTATAACCTTTACTCAGCGAGGAAAAACAAGTCCTCCTGTGATTGTAGAAGGTCCGGTAACGGGTGGTCTGACACGATTAAGTGGTTTTAATTCGCAATTTGTTTCAAGCATACTGCTCTCGAGTCCTCTTGCAAAAGAGGATACCCTTATTCTCGTTGATGATCCTTTAGAAAAACCGTATCTTCAGATGAGTCTGAGTTGGATAAAACGGTATGGTGGGATTGTACGACACACACCTGATTTGAAGCGTTTTGAAATAAAAGGTCATCAACATTATACTGCGGTAGAGAGTACGATTCCCAGTGATTGGAGTGGTGTTGCTTTTCCCCTTGTTGCTGCCGTGACGACTCACAGTGATGTCACCATTACCGGTTTAGATTTTGATGATCCTCAAGGAGATAAGGTTGTTCTTGATCTTCTGATACAGATGGGTGCCTCTATCACGGTAAACAAGGAAATGGGATCGATTCATGTAATTGGGGGTACCAAGCTTAAGGGTGGTAGTCTCATTGATTTACAGGATATTCCGGACTCTTTTCCTGCTTTAGCCATTGCGGCAAGTTATGCTGATGGTCCAACCACCTTTGTTGGAATTGGTCCGGTCAAAGTGAAAGAGACCAATCGTATTGCGGTGATGAAAACGTTATTAGCGAAAGTTGGTTGTCCTGTTGATGAAACAGAGGATAGTGTTACCATTCATGGAGGTGCTCCACTGGTGGGTTGTTCTGTTGATTCTTATGGTGATCATAGAATTGCAATGGCAATGACTGTTTGTGGTTTGTTCTGTGAAGGAAAAATGGAAATAGCCCATGCCGAATGTGCATCGGTATCATTCCCTGGTTTTTATCAACTCATGAAACAACTTGGGGCTCAATGTCAAATGAAAGAAGAGGTATAAGAATGGCTAAACGGGTTACGATTAACGATGTTGCAAGAATTTCAGGGGTGTCTGTCGCTACCGTCTCCCGTGTGGTGAATAAAAATGAAACGGTAGATCCTTTGCTTAGGAGTAGGGTGGAAAAGACGGTAAAAGAGCTTGGGTATATTCCTAATACGTTCGCAAAAAATATTCGCCGTCCAGATAATAAATCTATTGCCGTACTTCTTCCGAGTTTGAGTAACCCTTTTTTTGCTCAGATTGCAGAGGGTATTGCGCTCTCCTGTACCGCCATTGGTAAAATTCCTTTATTCTTCAGTTTTCATGGAGACAGTAATAATGAACTGGACTGTTTAAAGGAAGCGAAGCAGGCGGGAGTCTCGGGTATTCTCTACTGTCCGAATGGTGAAATTGATCCACGCATTATCTTTACTATTTTTCCAAAAGATTTTCCTTTGGTTATTTTTTATCGACGCAATGTGATGGAAAATATCCCTCATATTTACCAAGATAATATCCTCGGTGGTTATTTAGCAACCAAGTATCTGCTTCTTCATGGAAGAAGACGTATCGTTTTTATTGCTAATTCATGGGGGAAACCATTTCCTGATAAAGAATCTTTGATTCAAGCAATGACGGGGCCCACTTCCGGAACCTATTCAATGGTTGATCGCTTAATAGGATATGAAAAGGCTCTCAAAGAGTTTGATATCCCTCTTGATCCTTCTTTACTCTTTTTTTCATCATTTAGCTATCAAGATGGGTATCTGTGTTCGAAACAATTGTTATCATCAATGATTGATTTTGATGCGGTATTCTGTGGAAATGACAGTGTTGCCGCTGGGGTAATGCAAGGACTAGGAGAACAAGGACTGACTATCCCAGGTCAGGTGTCTATTGTTGGATTTGATGATTCTGTTGTTTCTACTATTACACGTCCAACGCTTACTACGGTGAAACAAAATCCGAAAGAGATTGGTTTGCAAGCTGTTGAAATGCTTGCAGACATTCAAAAGGGACAAACGGTTGATGAGAGAAAAATCGGGGTGAGTTTAGTGGTACGTGATTCGACTTCACAAAAATAACCAACAAAGAGGATCCTGATGCCTGATGATTATTCCTTATGTTGTATCATTGTGTGATATTATTTGTTTTTCTCTTGTCTATTTTTGATGTTCTTCCATTTAAACAGGAGTTTTTTCTGATAACAGCGAAAAACTTGGCTCTTATTTGGGAGTTGATAAAAAGATTCATTATTCCTTAAATAAAGCAGATAACAAGAAATATATTTTTTCTGTACGATTCTTCTTTCTGCTATTTGTTATTGCCTTAAGCAAATTTTAGGGTTATAATATCTAAGTATATTATGTCGAGAATAAAGTTGATTTAGTATCAATAGACAGGAATTTTATAAGAACATTATGAGTGAGAATCTTTTGAATCTCAATTATTAAGGAGAAAAACAAATGAAGAAGAAGTATCTGCTTTTACTCGCCTTGTGTTTGTTCCCAGCAATGTTAAGTGCTACAGAAGTAGCGGTGACATGGGAATGGATGCTTGATGATCCGGATGTAACCGGATTCCGTTATCAACTTGATAGCGAAGACCCTGATGGTTGGACAACCGTTCTTCCAGACACAACATCGTATACTGCACAGAATTTGGACGGAGGAAAGGCTTATACATTGTATCTCCAACAAACATATGATGGTGAGAGTTGGTCCGAAAGTGCAAGTGAAACTTCAACTGTGTTTGATCAGACTCCTGCTGTTGAAACCGCACCAGCACCTGCTGCACCAGTTGTTTCCAGTGATAACATGCTCTCCGAAACTCCAGAAGAAGCACCTCTTGCAGAAGAGGTGACTGAACCTGCTATGATGAGTGAAGAAACAGAAACTCCTGTTCTCAGTGAAACTGCTCCTGCACAAGATGATACGGTCGTTATTGATACAGATGAAAAAATGATGATGACAAAAGACACTGCTATGATGTCTTCTGATGCACCTTTCTATGCTTCTGTTGATATTTCCATGGGTGCAGATTATGCCCTCGATGATACCTTTGCTTCAACAAAAGATTATTATGAATCCTACATACCATATGTAGAAGTGAGTGTTGGTTTGAACAACATTGTAAGCTATGGTAATTGGGGAATGGGTGTAGACTTCAGTGCTGATGCAATGGCTTATATTCTTCAAGATTCATCTACTGCTGCTTCTGATGCTCAGTTTGATTATATGGATAATACCGTTAGAGTTTCCTTTACTCCTATGCTTCAGTATAGAGCAGGAAAAGCAGAATTTGAGATTGGACCTACGGTAAATCTCAATATTACCAAGAGTGATGATACATCAAGTTATATTGCTTCTCTCATTGAGACAGATTATTCTGATGATACCATTGCACTTGGATATGGTCTCCATCTTGGTATGGGTTATCGTATGACCGATGATTTCTACCTTACCGTGAAAGCAAATGGCCTTCATGCAAGCCAAGGCTTAGACCTTACTGATGGTTGGTCTGTTGGTGGTAGTGTTGGACTCGGTTATTCATTCTAGCATTCATTCTTTGCTAATAAAAAGGCTCGCTTCATAGCGAGTCTTTTTTATGGATAAATTGAAAGATGTACACGAATATTTTGTTATGCTATGTAATGGTGAAATCCAATTGAGGCGGGAGCGGTTCAATACGTTTGACAAAATTTCTGATGTCATCATTGACTTCCATCTCTCTTCGTTTGGCTTCTTTGAGAGCCATGTATTCCCAATAAAGTGGAGGATAAGGATTCTCTAAGAATGCTACATTACTTACATCTTTGTAGAAAAGAATATATCCAAGCGTATCCATATCTTCAAAATATGCTGCAACCTGTGCAGTCATCATGGCAATCGTATCGGAAAGTTCATACAGCGGGGTATTTCCCTTGATCTTGTATTTTTTCCTTATTTCCCGGTTGTCTGCATTTTCAAGAAGTTGTTTGGCTTGTTCCATTTTCTCTTGTTTGAGAAGAAGACTGGTATATTCTTCAATGAGTGCAATACTTGTTTCCATATCTTCCGTATCTTTTAATGCTGTCTCATACCACATTTCAGCAGGATAATCTTGTTGTTTGAAGAAGAGGACTGCAATCGTTCGTGCAATGTAGCAGTTGTGTTCCTTTTTATAGGTCTTTTCAAGCAAGAGCAGTGCCTCTTCATCTCTTTGATTCTCTATGAGATACATGCTATAGAGGTAGTGTGCAAATGGATTGTTCATCTCTTTAAAAAGGCGATGCCAAGAGAGTGGTGGATATTCAATATCTTTCCAATTGAGCGACACAAGAGGGGCGGTATCAGTGTCTTGATGAATCATGAGGTTGTAGATTTTTTCACTTGCTGTTTGCGCTTGTGTTGAGAATTGAAAAGCCACGGGAAGTGTTATGCCTTTGTACATTTGGTGCAAAGCGCCAAAGTATGATCCTGTATTCAAGATGGTGCCACTTTTTATTTTTGTGCAACTTTCATTGATGATATTTTCCTGCTCTATGTTGGTAAATTTGAGTGATTTTTCAACTTCTTTTTCTACCGTTGCTTGAGCCATGAGGTAATCGGCTTCAGAATCACATTTTGGATTCACTTCAATAGCTCCCATACCCCAGGTAAAATCGATAGCGTCATCTTCATCAATATACATACCATTTAAAATTGTTGGACTGAGGCCACCTTGAATTTCAAAAAATTGTGTTTCTCTGTCTCCAGTTAATGCTTCATTCCATCGTTTTCCACCATTTTCGGCACCCAAAGTTTCAACTTTGCGATAATACAGAGGTTTTGTTGAAAATTCGAGAATGCCTTTTCCATCTTTTTCAATTGCGACGCTGTATGGAATAGCCTTTGCATCATCGGTGAAATAATAGGTTTTATTCAATGGGAAGTTATGAGGATAGGAGGCATCAAGATGAGGATAGTCGGGAAGAAATGGCAGATCCATGTAGTCCAAACTTCCTGTTTTATTCACACTGAGTACTTTATTTTTTCCTGAGAATACGCGTGTGTTCTTTGTGAGAGGAAGATTCAAATTTATGGAACAATTGAGTGGTTGCTTGTGATGTGCAAAATTATATATTTTAACTTTTGCAAAGAGAAATCTCTTTCCTTCTCTGAGATGAAAATCGATATGCCAGTATAAATCATGGAGTTTATCAAATTCGTAGATACGTAAGAAATCGGTACCATCGCGATCTTTCTGTACAGATGCATAGACATTGTCTTCAGTAATGAAACTATGGTCTCTTCCTCCCACATTCCATTCAATTCCTCCTGCAAACCAAGCTCCTCGTCTGGTACAATTACGGGTTAATAATTTTTTGTTGGCAAAGAGGAGCTCTCTTTTTTCTTTTTTATCATAGAGAGAAATGAGTCTACCCCCTAAGGTCGGAAGAAAAATTGCCTTGAGATATTGATTTTCAAGAACGATGGATGGAATATTCATCTTTTTGGGTTTACTTGGATAGTATCTCTGTTCTTTATAAGGATACAGGCGTTTTGCACAGTTAATCCCAAGATTAAGAGAATAGCTGTACGGTACTTTCTCTGTACAGGTGAAATCGATATCATCTTGTTTGTCTTTGAAAATTGGAAGTGGATTTTCTCGTTCCACTAAAGTAGCACTGCAGGTGTAAGTCGAAAGATATACGCTCATTATTTTACCTCCACGTAATAATTTAAAATCAACGTATGGAAAATGTTGAACAAAACCTTAAAGAGAAAAGGGTTCTTACTTTTGTATCTTTCATCTCAGTGCTTAAAGCAATCTTTTTTTTTATTCTTTGTGATACAATACTTTCTTGGTGGGATGAGAAAGACGCTCTTTCTCTTACAATGTTTTGGTACTCTTTATTCCTATTATACCATATTTTAGCAGAAACACTATGTATTATTTTTTTCTGATTAAAAAGAGGGAGGAGAAGACTTTGTGCTGTGCTTGGGTTTTCTTTATCGGTGTCCGTGTATGGAGGTCTGATGGAGAATGAGAGAAGATGCTAAAAATATGATATTCTCTTACCTCTCTCTCCTTATATGTCTTGACGATAATAAGGGCAAACATTATTATTTGAGTTAAAAGTGAACAAATTTCGTTTTCTTTTTCTGCTATTGTATGGCAGTGTGAATTTTCTACAAGCCAATTGAAGAGACGATATCCTTGTTGTTTGTCAGTTGGAATGGAAGAGTTTTTCCAATGTGTAAAATCGTATATGACATAGTAGTGTAATAGCCGTGGAACAGGTAGTAAACAGGCTATGTTTCGTATGTGATTAGATAAGTATTTTCTTGTAGCAT
>Ga0172378_10005835_pt1 | contig 11501 bp, 7 predicted proteins | sample GrowelOW332metaG_FD_119755 | JGI IMG/M metagenome (GOLD analysis project Ga0172378, IMG submission 119755) | Groundwater microbial communities from an aquifer near a municipal landfill in Southern Ontario, Canada - Pumphouse #3_1 metaG | ecosystem: Environmental > Aquatic > Deep subsurface >... | reverse complement strand
TGGGTGATTCAAAAGAAGATGGGTTATTTCTTTGAAAATCTGACTGATTCGACAACCAAGAAATGTAAGGGTGTTGATAAGTGCCCCGCTGAATATGGTCCTATTGACAACGATGGTTGCCCGTTAGATAATCCTGACGGTGACGGTGATGGCGTTTGTGATGCCTGGGTAACTCAGAAGAAAATGACAGAACGCTTTGCTGATGTTTGTAAGGGTATTGATAAGTGCCCAGAAGAAGCGGGTCCTGAATTTAACAATGGTTGTAAGATGGACAATCCAGATGCCGATGGCGATAGTATTTGTGACCCTTGGGTCTCTCAAAAGAAGATGCTTGATAAGTTCGCAACGGTTTGTAAGGGTATTGATAAGTGTCCTGCCGAACCAGGTCCTCTTGCTACTAATGGTTGTCCGTTGGATGATCCTGATCTTGATAAGGATAGTGTTTGTGCCGTTTGGGTCACTGAAAAGGGAATGTTAGATCTCTTTAAGGGTGTTTGCTCTGGTGCTGATAAGTGTCCGTTGGATCCAGGTCCATTAGACAACAATGGTTGCCCATTGGATAATCCTGATGGCGACGGCGATCGCGTTTGCGATCCTTGGGTCACTCAGAAGAAGATGAACGCTAAGTTCAAGGATATTTGCACTGGAATGGATCGTTGCCCGTTAGATGCGGGTCCGGTTGAACGTAATGGTTGCCCTGCTCCAGAGATCAAGGAAAATGTACAACTCGAAGGAGTGACATTTAAGAGCGGAAGTGCTCTTCTTGCGGCAAATGCCAAGACCATATTGAAATCCGTTGCTGAACAACTGAATGCTCCAGAAAATTTGAAGGTTAATATTGAAATTCATGGACATACTGATAACGTGGGTAAACCAGCCAAGAACAAGAAGCTGTCAAGGGATCGAGCTCAGTCGGTGGTGAATTATCTTGCGACTCAGGGTGTGGCTAAATCTCGTATGAAGGCTATCGGTCATGGTGATGAAGAACCTGTGGCTGATAATAAGACTGCGGAAGGCCGCGCACAGAATCGTCGTATTGAAATGCATCGCGCACAATAATCGATAGTAAATAATTTATAAAGCCCCGGGTGAAAATCCGGGGCTTTTTGCTTTGTTCTTTAGAGGAGAAGGTGCGGGTATCACGGTTTTAAAAACCACCCGCTATGCGGGTGAGATTCCTGCTTAAGCAAAAAAGAGTGTTTCTGTACCTTTCGTTTTTGATTGTCAGAGTTGGAAGTGTACAATCCAAGGGGCAATGATGGCGGTGATGATCCCCGTTATACCGATGGCAAGTGAACTCATGGCTCCTTGCATTTCTCCCATTTCCATGGCGCGCGTGGTACCTACGGCGTGGGAGGCGGTACCGATGGCGATGCCTTGTGCTATTTCATCCTGAATTCGGAAAATACGGCAGACGAATGGGGCGACAATGGCTCCTGTAATACCGGTTACAACAATGGCAATCACGGTGATGGCAGGGATGCCTCCGATTTCCTTGGACAGTTCTACTCCCATGGGTGTGGTGATGGATTTGGGAACAAGGGAAATCCACAGAGGTTCACTGAGATTTGCTAGGGAGGCAAACAAAACAACGCAGAGAATGGAGACGAGACACCCTACAGTGATTCCTGCGAGAATGGGTACAATATTCTGGCGAAGGTTGGGAAGCTGCTTGTATAAAGGTACCGCCAGCACAACGGTTGCCGGGGAAAGGAAAAATGAGATGTAGTCCCCTCCGAGGTTATAGGTGTCAAGACTGATACCTGTGAGGAAGAGAAAACCGATGAGAAGAATATTGGCAATAAGGAGCGGATTGAATAAGGCTAGTTTATAACGCCTGCTCAGAAAAATACCGATTTCAAAAGAGATGAGGGATATGAGGATACCGAAAAGCGGAGTGTTCAGAAAGAATGTCATTTCTTTTCTCCCGTTTTGGACTTTCTGCGACGAAGCATCTGAGTTGTTCGGCCTGTGGCAGCCATGGTGGCAATGGTCGCTCCGATACAAAGGATGAGCAGCAGTATCCATTGCCCTTGAAGTTCATTCCGTGCGGCGAGCAGCCCTACACTGGCAGGAAGAAAAAAGAAGGCTAGGTGGTTCAGAAAAAAACGGGTCACATTTTCAATTTGCTCCGGCCGTATGATTTTTAGGCACAAAAGGAGGAGAAGCAACAGCATTCCGATGATATTTCCCGGAATGGGAACGTGGAGTATTCTGTGGCTGAATTCTCCGGCAAAGCAGATGGTAAGTACGATGGTGAGTTGTAGGGGTAGGCGCATGAGGCGCAATTTAAAAATAAGAAGGCCTACCGTTCTTTTTTGCGGGCAAGTGTGAGCGTGTAATCGGCAACGTTATAAAAATCTTGCTGGTGTTCGATGGCGATGACGGTATGCCCTTCTGCACAGAGTTTTTGAATAAGTTCAATCATACGGTGAATGTCTTCTTGATGTAAGCCACGGGCAGGTTCATCAAAGAGATATAAGGTGCGCGGAGCCTTTGCTTTGGAAAGCGCTATGGAAAGGCGCAAGCGGGCTCGTTCGCCACCGGAAAGATGGGTGGTCGCTTGCCCTAGGTGTAAATAACCCAAGCCCGTAAGCTGTAGTGGGGCCAATTTTTCTGTAAAGTTACGTGAAAAAGAAAATAGGGAAAGTGCTTTTTCAATGGAGAGATCCAAAATATCAGCAATGGAAAGGGTCTTAAAACGGATATCCAGAATTTCATCGCGGAATCTTTTTCCGAGGCATACGGGACATTCACTTTCTTCGTAACCGGAAGGATCATGAAGTACGCCTTCGCCTTTACAGGTTTCGCAACGACCGCCAGGGACATGGGTACCAAATCGCGTAGCACGGTAACCATGTACTTTGCTTTCGGGGAGGCTTGCGAAGAGTTCGCGGAGAGGCGTCATTATTTGAATGGCACTGGCGACAGAACTTTTTCGATTTCCTATAAAGCTCCCGGTAGAAAGAATTGAAATAGCTTCAAAACCGAGGTTGTGGTAATCGCCTTTTTCAAAGCGGGGGAGTATGTGCTTAAAAAGAAGTGTGGATTTGCCGCTGCCACTTTCGCCAGTGATGACGCTAAAATGTCCCACAGGGAAATGGGCATTCACGGGTTGCATATCGAAATCCGTAAAATTTTTTACCTCAATCGAAGGAATTCCTTTTGCAACGATTTTGGGTGAGGCTTCGCGATGAGCTTTTGCGAGTGATGAAATCCAAGTGCCAGTGGGCGAGTTTGGGTTTGTAAGGATCTGTTCGCGCGGCCCTTGAAATAAAACGGTCCCGCCGAGTTCCCCTGCGTGGGGGCCCATTTCGACGATCCAATCGGCGCGGGTGATGATACTCGGGTGATGTTCTATGAGTACCAATGTGTTTCCGTGTTCGCGAATTTCACAGAGAACCTGCCAAAGTTTGTCCACATCCGTTTCGTAAAGGCCACTGGCGGGTTCATCGAGGCAAATTAACATTCCATTGAGGTGACCGGTAGCGAGTGGGGATAAGCGCAAACGCTGAAGTTCTCCGCCGGAGAGTGTATTGCCCCCGCGGCCTGAGGTTAGGTAACCAATTCCTAGTTTTTCGACGGCAGCAATTCGATGTGCTAATGTTTCTAACGTATTTTTGAGATGTTCTGGCGTGTGCTCTTTAAAAAGTTCGGGAAGTCTTTGAGCGAGTTCTGTAAAGGAGAGACGAAGAATATCTTTCCATGAGACCCCTTTGAAACTGGAAAAAAGAGGCGTAGGAGCCAATCGAAAACCATTACAGGCTTTACAGGTTCTGTTGTTTTCATCGCAGCCGTTACCATGGCAAATTTTGCAAGCTCCTTTGAGCGAGTAAGGGGAGAAATCTCCAGGGACAATTTCGAGGGCGGTGTTGCCGTGTTTTTCGCAGCGCGGAACCGTACTGTAGCGAATGCGTTTTCCATTGAGATCAATAACGACTGTAGAGTGCGTGAGTTTAAGTGTGGCATCGACGGCTTCGGCGATGCGTGTACGGACGGCGTTCCGGATAATGATGCGATCGGTGACTATGTAAAATTCTTTGGGCACAATGTCATGTTCACTGTCGCGCAAATCTCCGAGAGAATAAGTGTTTGTATCGGCAATGGCCCGCGTGTAGCCTTGAGCGAGGAACACGGCGGAGAGCGTATCTAAATTCTTATTCTCAGAATCAATGGGAGCTAAAAACTGGAGGCGAGAACCTTCGGGGAATGTGGAAATTTCTCTGATAATTTCTTCTCGCTTGGTACTTTTCATGGGGGTTCCGCATTCAGGACATGCGGGTTCTGCAAAGTGTGCCCAGAGAATGCGCAAGGGCTGTTCACATTCAGAAAGGGATAGCGCTGTGGATTTTGAAGGGGCATCGCCGCGGGATGCTGCAATCGCCAAACTCGGTCGGAGTCCTGTAGCAGAATCAATAGGGATATTCAATCGACCGCCCAAAACTTTGAGCGCAAAGGGACTGAGTGTTTCTAAATAGCGACGCTGACTTTCGCCATGCAGAACATCCATCACAAGCGTTGACTTTCCGCAGCCCGAAGGACCGCAGACAACCGAAATCTGGTTGATGGGAAAATCGGCATTCACCGATTTTAAGTTGTGGAGTGCCGCACCCCGTATAGAAATCATTGTTTCCAAGGAAGTTTCCTCGCTATTTCAATATTCCAAATCCCATTCATTTCAAAGATAGCTGTTTGGTAAATCAAAAACTCCACTTCATTCGATTTTGCCTTTTCGACAGCAGCAGCATAAGCGGGGTCTATCTCTTTCGCAATATCAAAACAGTGTACATCGGTTCGATTGACTAAATATAAAATGCAGGCTCTCTCCCCTTGTTTCTTTAATGCAGAGAGTACTTGTAAATGTTTCAGCGCGCGGTCTGAAACCGCATCAGGGAAAAGGGCGATCGGCTCATCAGTGTCGCGAAGTGTGATGTTTTTGACTTCAATCCAGGTGATACTTTGATTGGGGAGGATCACTTTGAAATCGAGACGCGTGTGTGGATTGACCACGCTTTCGGGAAGTATTTTTGATCCTAGGGGGATGCCTTCTATTTTTCCTTGCGCTAACGCTTCTGCGACAATGGAATTTGCGCGCGCTGTATTGACGCAGGCGAATGCCCCTGAGACGAGTTTGAGAATTTCCAGAGAGTACGGATATTTTCGGGTGGGGTTATTTGAAAGGCTAAGCAAAGCAGAAGAACCCTCTCCAAGAAGACTCTTCATGGAACCCGTGTTTGCAAGGTGAGCGGTAAATGATTCCCCTTTGTAATTTACATCGGCTAAAAATCTTTTGCGGCGTCCCAGAAATTCAGCAGTGAGAAGAGAGCCTAATTGCATTGCATACTCTTCGTGGGAGCGTTAATTTTCACTCCAATAGAAAACAACTTCCGCAAAAGGAGTATTAAAATCGGCATTCTCCAGGTTTTCGTAATTAATTCCTAAGAAAAGACGGTAGCCCCCGCCGATAGCGACCTGAAGTGCTTTGGTGATTTGGTAATTAAAGTGGAGCGCGGCTTCTGCAATAAAAAATCCGTCTTTTGCTTGAGAGTCTTCAACGCCTTCTTCTAGAACATTCACGTAACCGCAACCGACTAAGAGAGGAAACGATATTGAAAATGCGTTTCGGTTGAATAACTGGAGTTCCGCCATGGCACCAGCGGCATTGTAATCAATGTATTGGGCTTTGTGGTTTGGAGCATTGTAATTTCTTACATCGCTCGCAACGGTAGACCCCCAGACGCCAGCGCGTAAATTTTTATTGAGTGACACGCCACCACGAATGGTGAGAATCATGGTTCCATCTTCCAACAAAAGCGCATTACCACCACCGAAGCCGACAAACGCTTTGAGATTTGCAGTTTCTCTCACAGGAGCTTGTCCGTCTCCTGAAAGTTCAGGCATGCTGGCGAGGGCATGGACAGAAAAAAAGACAATGGCTGCGAAAATTTTGATTGCTGAATTCATAAGTTTCCTTGGGTTCCTACCCAGTTCCAATGTTTTTTTGCAACGTTGGGCCAGTTATAAATGGTCCAGACAAGGCAATTTCCATAAAGTACAATAGCCCAAAAGCCGAATACGAATAAAAGGACTAGAGGAATAAAGGCAAGTGATCCATAAAATAAGGACATTCGGGTAAAAAGATTGGTTTGCAGTTTCACTAAAATCAGAAGATAAGTGTAATTAGCAGCCCAAATGCCGGTGCTTACACCAATGGAGGGTAGAAATAATTTTTTGTAAGAAATATCGTCGCCTCTTCTAAAGGGGAGAAGGTAAATGGCTGCAAAAAGAAGAAGAATGACGACCACGTTGAGAGCAATTATCCAGAACGCTTCGATGACAGTCCCCACATAATTGACAGGAAGACCATGACCACCGATAGCGATTTTTAAAAGAGATTCTTTGAATTGTGAAACGAATTTGGCAAAAAGTCCGATGACGCCAGCACCCAGTAATAAGAGAGGTGTATAAGCTATGAGTTGTTTCTGGATAGATCGAGATACTTTATTTTCCCAAACGACATTCATATTTGTTTCAAGATTGCCAATAGCGAGAATAAAAGTCACAAAGACGCTAATGGAGCCGATCAAACCCAATTTGCGGAGTGAAATGTGTTCTGCATTTTGCAAAAGAGGCATAATACGATCCAGAGGGAGATTTAAAGAAAAAAGACCGTTGAGGACGGGGAGATAGTCACTGAAGAAGGTTCCTAATCCAAGAGCGAGGGTAATGGCTGTAAGGAGAATCAGGAGGGGGATTACCGCGAGAAATGAGGTATAGGTCATGGCTGCAGCACGAATAGTTCCGTGGTAATACAAAAATGATTTGGTGGCGATGAGGACTACCCGGAGAGGCGATGGCCAGTGGCGGGTGATGATATCCACTTTTTCTTCAAAAGTGGGGGCTCGCTTTTTGTTTTTTTTTTCACTCATTGGGATAAAAATAATTAAAAGACTCCTCTGGGCTTACTTCAAACCCTTATAAAGATCCTTTTTGTAAATTTTGTTCTGGTGATTACAGAAAAAAGACGTTATTTCACCAATAAAGGACTTTGCCATGCTTTTTCGCTTCAAGTCTTGGTTTTTATTCGCCATGAGTCTTTTTCTTGTGGATTGTGGCGGTGAATGGACGTCTTCTGATAATTCAGAGGTTTATTCCTGCGATTTGGGAGATTGGTCAGGAGGAACGCCTTCCAGATTGGCGATTTCGGGAGATGCTGAAACTCTCTACCTATTGGATAATTATTCAAGGGTTTACCTTTATGGGGTTAATGCGGCGCGGAAATGTGCTTATGAATTGGATCGTTCGGTGACGACTGATGGAGCGATCACACTTTCCGGTTTTGCAGACGACATTGCTCTTGCAGGGACTTTTCTCTACTATAACGATGGCATCCGTATTCGTCGCTATGACGATGATGCCTGGTCTTGTGATGTGACCACTCATTCGATGACCGTTCAACCTTCTTCCATGGTGGTGGCGAAAACTGCTGGATTAGAAGACTATAACTTTAACTCCACAGGTTGTGCTCTTCAATCAACCCCTTTTTCTGGTGTCACTCGAGTGCATTCGGTGGCCGCCAATGCTTCTATTGTGGTGACCGCAGAATCGGTGACTGGGGGGAGTGACTCTCCGACAAGTATTTCCATTTATGATCGTTTGACGGGTTCTGTGAAATATCGCTCTGCACTATCCGCTAATGAGGATAGCGAAATGCATTTCTGTTCCGCCACTCGCTTGCGTTTGGGGAGTTCTTACATATTGCTTTTAGACGCAAAGTGTGGATATTTGGGCGTTTTCGACTATCAGGGAACTTTTGTTCACAGGTTAGACCTTGCGGATTTAGGCATTCGAAGTGTTGCGGATATCGCGGTCGTGGGGGATGTTCTGTATATTTTGAATGGCAGTACCTACAACACCCTTTATAAACTTGACTTTGCTACGTATTCGTGGGAAAAAGAGATCTCGTAAACCAGGTTTGTGTAAATCTTTTATCAGAAAGAGGACCTCGAAAGACGAATCGTTTCAACATTTGTGAAAATATTTATACCGTGGGCAGCGATTTATTGAAATCAAAATAATGAAAATTATGAACTCTTATTTTACACAAGACAATATATTGATTATGAACATTTAATTGAAAAATTTATTTGATTAATTTTATGAGTGCACAGAATGGGTTGTGTGTATGATGGGGTTCTGTTATGGGTATTAGAAATCTTTGTCTGTTTGCGCTTTTGGGCTTGGTCATTCTCGTTACTGGCGCTTTTAGTGCCACTCGCCAGATGGAAAATCTGGATCGCGGTGTGGTTGCCGTTAAAGTGACGAATGGTGTATTTGTCAGCTGGCGTCTCTTGGGTACGGAGGCTCCGGATACTCAATTCAAACTTTATCGCGGAACTACTTTAGTATACACCACCACGGGCATGGCGGGCACCAATTATACGGATGCTTCGGGAACAACGTCTTCCACTTATTCGGTAAGTGTTGTAGTCAATGGTGCCGAAGGCGCAAAATCAAAAGAAGTAAGCGTCTGGGCCACACCATATAAAACGTTGAAACTGGATCGTCCGGCAGCATTGACGATGCCGGATTATTCTACTTGCAATTATTCTCCGAATGATATGAGTGTGGGTGATTTGGACGGTGATGGGGAGCTGGAATTGGTTGTCAAATGGGATCCCAATAATTCACAGGACAATTCCAAGAGCGGTTATACCGGTAATGTCTACATTGATGCATATAAATTAAATGGAACGAAAATGTGGCGGATTGATTTGGGTAGAAATATTCGTGCCGGTGCCCATTATACTCAATTTATGGTGTACGACTTGGATGGCGATGGTATTGCAGAAGTGGCGATGAAAACTTCTGATGGAACGACAGATGGCGTGGGCACTGTGATAGGCTCGTCCTCGGCAGATTATCGTACGACTTCAGGTATCATTATGAGTGGCAATGAATACTTAACTGTTTTTAATGGAACGACAGGTGCGGCTATTACGACTATCGATTATTTGCCAGCGCGTACTGTGCAGGCGATGACTAAAGCGGGCTGGGGTGATGATTATGCTAATCGTTCGGAACGTATGCTGGCGGCGATTGCTTATCTGGATGGGGTACATCCGAGCCTTGTGATGTGCCGCGGTTATTACACTGCGGCCTATCTCGTTGCCTATGATTTTAATGGCTCGTCTCTTACTCAGCGCTGGTATTACAAGAGTGAAACGAGTGGCTCTGGGCTTTATGGGCAAGGGAATCATAATCTGAGCGTGGGCGACTTGGATGGCGATGGCTATGATGAGATTGTATATGGTGCGGCTGCTTTGAATCACGATGGGACGCTACGCTATCGCACGGGTTTGGGTCATGGCGATGCTATACATCTTTCGGATATGAATCCGGACCATGCGGGTTTGGAAGTATGGGATGTTCATGAGGAGAAGGGAGCCTCTTATGGTTATGAATTACGTTCTCAGGATGGTTCCGTACTTTTTGGAAGAAAGACGGGTACGGACAACGGCCGTGGTCTTGCGGCAGATATTGATTCCACGCATCGCGGTTTTGAAATGTGGAGTTCTTCGGGAGCGGGTGTTTATAATGTGAACGGTGATAGTATTTCGGCGAATAAGCCAAGTATCAATTTCCGCATTTATTGGGATGGTGATTTGTACGATGAACTTTTGGATGGTACTAAGTTGGATAAGTGGACGGGCAATGGGACGACCCGGCTTTTGACGATTTATAATTTTAATAATTCTTCGTCGATCAATAGTACAAAGGCAAACCCGAATCTCACGGCGGATCTTTTTGGAGACTGGCGCGAAGAAGTGATTGAATTCAGTGCGGGGGATTCCGCCAGCATTAATATTTTTACGACGACAACCCCTTCTCCATATCGTGTCTATACACTGATGCACAATTCACAGTACAGGACGGATGTTGCCCGGGAGAATGTGGCGTACAATCAGCCGCCTCACTTGGGTTATTATCTCCCGGATGCTGTGAAGAATGGCATTCCCCAGCCGGACATTTATGTGTCTGGAGGAACGGCGCCCCTACTTTCTGTGAGTGGTTCGGCAACTCAGTCTATTTTGTTGGGACGTGCAATTTCCACGATCACTTATACTTACAAGAATTGTACGAGTGCTTCGGCTACGGGCTTGCCCGCAGGGGTGACAGCGACTGTGAATAATGGAACGCTCACTATTCGTGGAACACCCACTGAGCATGGAACGTTTGCTTATACAGTAACCACAGTGGGTGGCGAAGGGACGGTCGCTACAAAAACAGGAACAATTACGGTTTCGAATATTGTGACGAAGCTGGATGCTTCTGTGCCCACTTCTGGGGATGGCATTACCGAAAGTACAAACTCCGGTTATGAGGTGGGTTCCGGTTACTACAATTTTACGAATACTCTGGGAAGCACTGCACTTTGGACTATTTATTCGACATCAGCCCGTACGGTAACGCTCTTTTTGCATTACTCGAACGGAACTGTGGCATCTGCAGATCGAGCTTTGGCTTTGGCGATGAATGGTTCTACGGTGGATACGCTGAATTTTGTAGCTACGGCGAATTGGACTACATGGGATTTGGTGTCGGTTACTATTACTTTGGCGGCGGGGGTGAATACGATTTCTCTTACTTCGCTGACTGCGAATGGGGGTGCTAATATTGATTATTTCGGCTTTGATGCCGATGGTATTTTTTTGGGATCGGAATTCCCCATTGTTATTTCTCAAGAACGTCCGAATCTGCACGCTTACTGGGCTTCGGCAAATGTCTTTGTGGCTCCTTCCACAGGTGTTTTGACCCTCCGCATTTTTGATATTCGTGGCAACAGTATCGCTCAAAAGAAAATGAACGTTCATGCGGGGAACAACCAGATCTCTATGCGCAAAGCGGGCGCAGGCTTTGGTGTTTACTGGGTCAAAGCGGAGTGGAACGGGGTATCCGTGGGAATGATTCAAACCGTTTTGATGGAATAGTTTGTATCGATGGGAACTCTATTGCGAAATATACTCAGAGGTGAGAGTGCTTATCGTAAAAGGAGTGTAAGGATGCGAAAAGGAATCAGAAAAAATGTCTTTTTTTTGATCCCAATGATATGACGGTTTATAACGCAGGTGCCAGCGGACGATTCAATAGAGGTTTTAAGATTGTTATTGACCATTTTTTGCGCGGATTCTCACTAGGTCTCATTCGATTTCGCAGTAACAAACCAATTCAATTTTTAGAAGACCCTTTCGGAAAATGTTGTTTTTTTTATCTTTGGTAAACCCACTCAAGGAGTTCTATCACATGAAATCGTTGCAGCAAGTAGATGCTAAAATTGCCTCACTCATAGAAAAAGAAGCGGATCGCCAGGAATTTGGCATTGAATTAATCGCTTCTGAAAACTACACCTCCAAGGCTGTTATGGAGGCTGCGGGTTCGGTGTTAACCAATAAGTATAGCGAAGGCTATGTCGGCAAACGCTACTACGGTGGTAATGAAGT
>Ga0172378_10005834_pt1 | contig 11501 bp, 24 predicted proteins | sample GrowelOW332metaG_FD_119755 | JGI IMG/M metagenome (GOLD analysis project Ga0172378, IMG submission 119755) | Groundwater microbial communities from an aquifer near a municipal landfill in Southern Ontario, Canada - Pumphouse #3_1 metaG | ecosystem: Environmental > Aquatic > Deep subsurface >... | reverse complement strand
GAAACGCTTTTAAGAAAGTGGGCATATATTTCCCACATTAAAGGTGGAACCCCAATTGAAAAAGATGTTGATCTGTATCTTAAAAAGTTTTTCGCAGGTGATTTTCGTGAAGGTAGCGATGATGATCCTACGGTTGCTTTTGACGGGGAACAGGTTTTCAGGTATAAATTCAAAAACATAAACACAGAGGATAATATGGATTTTTCAAGTATCGCAACACCAATCAATTCTATGGAAAAAGTTATTCCGGTAGAAATTACTGGTTCAAAAATCAAGGGAACGGTCACAATCAAACCAAGCAAAAAGCATATCGGAAGTATGATTATTGCTCTTGAGACTGACTTCAAGGATGTTCATATTCGTAACACCTATCGTGTTAATGGACAGGATCAGCAAGCAATTGCAAATGCGCCAGCAATTTTGGCTCATTCCATTAGTGCTCTCAATCGTATTTTTCAGTACAGGAACTACATTGAGAACAACGAAAAGGAAAAGACGGTAACTATTTCTTTCGATGATGAAATTCTCAACAAGTATGCAGAGGAGTCGAGTATCTGTGGCATTCTTGAAAACATGTCGGAAGATATTTCTTCACTTACTAGTGATATTGATCTAACCAAGTATGAAGAGCTTGAAGAATTTGCAAACAAATTCGATCTTATGTTGGCAGATTTTGTCAATCTAGTTTACAAAAAGGATACTGCAATTTACACATTGCAGATGTCTGGTAAAAATGATAACATCATTTACATCTCACAAGAAGACCCCAGTGTTTCTGGTGGTCTAGTCTTCTTGAATGGTAACCTTACAAGTGACCTTTTTGCAAGAAGTGCTTCGGAGATTAAGCAGATTGATAAGACTGTTATTTCCGATGAGGAAAAAACATACTTAGAAGCCTCCATCTTTTATTCTTATGGAAAAAGGGAAGATGAAGAAGACGAGGGGGAGGAAGAGGATGGTGACGAGGAAACAAGTACTGAGGATGACGTTTCTTCCGAGAGTCCAAAAACAGAAGAAGCGGTGTTGATTACGGATCAAGAATAAAGAATTTCGCTGGCAGACCGAACAAAGTCTGCCTTTATTTTTATTGACAACAAACGATATACAAAAGAACTACATTTATAAAAGGATACACTTATGGTTGAAGGATGTGAGAATGGAACAAAGATTAAAAAGAAGAGTACATATCGAGAATGGTTAATATCATTTTCTATCGTTTCCATTGTAGGATTATATCTAGGTAGTCATTGCCCATTTTTTGAAGTTGGTAAACTTTCCTGCACCGCGGCTTTAGTATTCTTATATTATGTATTAAACTTTTTAATTTTTAACAAGTTTAATCCTGTAACGATTAGTCTAAGTGCTGTTTTATGTATAGGTCTTACTGTCACATCAGGAGGAGTAGCCATAACAACTAAAACTGAATACTATACACCAAAACAGATTTATAAAAACAATAGTCAAACGGTGGTAATTGGTGAAAACATGGTATTAGTTGACACAACAATAAAGATGTATAATTCAAAAAATCCTTATTTGTGCAAGGATATTCAGATTAATGGATTTAAGGATAGAATAGGAGACTATTGGTATGTTTGCGAAAAAAATAAATAAAAATGTTGAAACATTAAAAATTACTGAAAAAGATATATGCAACAATAAAAATAAAGCAAGATGGGAATTACTTATTGTTCTGATAATATGGGTATTAAGTGCATTTGTATGTTGCCTATTTGTAAATCAGAATTTACCAATTGTTGAAATTTTGAAAAAGACACCAAAAGCAATGTTTTTGTTTTTCTAGGAGATTGAAATGAAAAGAATAGAACTATTTTGTATAGAAGAAATTGATGGAAATAAAATTAGCAAGTACCATGTAAATGGTGTTTGTGGATATTATAAAAGCACAAGGTATTCTTTTGAGTTAAACATTTATTCAAATGTATGCACAAAAATTAAAAGCAGGTCAAAAAAGATCGAACAGTTTCCACTACAAAGGGCTTCCATTTTCTACAATGACAAAAAATTGAATTTGCTTAAAAAGAAATTATCAAAGAACAACATTCGTGAAATTATTGAGGCAGGGTTTTCAATTAGGGAAGCGGTGATAATTACTGGAAATTGTTATTCAACTCTTAAAAGATGGGCCGATGCCTTAAAGGTTAAAATTAATCCTCCGTCACATCCAGGGGTAAGAAATATAAGAAGCGTAAAACCAAACCTTTATTGTAAAGATTATGAAAAAGGGTTTAGTCTATGTGATGTTGCTAAAAAGTATGGTGTATGTGCCAGTACAGTAAGAAGTACATTAATTACACGCGGAGTAAAACTAAGAAGTGGTAATGGAGGCGGAAGAAAAAGAATCTCGGATATTATTAAATGAAAAAGCTATACTACATTATTAATGGTGCGGGTCTATATTGGAACTTTATACATAGTAGATTCCAGAAAAATAAAGTTTTAATGTGTAGACAATGGTCTCTTGCAGAATTAAAGGTTGCAGTAAAAATGGATAAAACATCTAGACAAAGGATAGAAAATGAAATTTAAATATGTGTACAACAAAGAAACTGGATCATTTGTTATGTTTACAAATTCGGTGTCTCATAATTCTGTAACGGTTGTCAATGAACTATTTGGTGAAGAAAAATGGACTAGTGCAGGATTTGTAAATCTTACGGATAGTATGGATGAAAAATATACAACACTTCCTCACACAGAAGTAAGTGTATCTGGAGAGTCCATATCACTAAAATTAAAATCAGATAAATCGGATGAACGTGCAATTGAAGCGATTATTAACAGAGGGTAAACTTAAAGTGTCATGGAGTAAAAACTTATGATTCAAAAGATATGGACATCCGAACAAATTGATAAAAGATGCATAGACATTATCATTAATGATTTAACGGATAAAGGAATAGAACAATACTTACCTATAGCTATTGGTAGTGGTGGAGTAGAATTATCATACAGGTTATCCGATAGATATTTTAATGAAGTGAATAGAGAGTTCAATGGATTAATACCAAATATAAGCATTAATCTTGATGTATCACGCAAAAATAATAAGACTTATATAGAAGAAAAAGAAGGATTCGATTGTGGGTGGATAGAAAATCAAAACGTTTTACTTTTATTAGGTATTGTTCATAGTGGTAAAACATTAAGAAGTGCTATAGCTAAAATCAAAAAGTTCAAACCTAGAAGCATAACTACCGTAGCTACTGTGTGGAGGAGCTACAACAGCAACATAAAGGAACCTCTACATTTATTTGAACTGGATGCAGATCGTTTCTTATTTGGTTTTGGAATGGATTATAATGGTGATTTTATAAAAGAGCCAAACATCTATTGTATAGATTAATTTAAGGAATAGGCTATGGACGCAACTAAATGTGTGTTTTGTCCGTGTTGCAATTATGTTGTATCTAAACAAGAAAAGAATCTTTTAAAAGAGGATGTTAATTGCCCAAACTGTGGAGCATACAAAGTAAGTAAGTTTTATGAATATGGAAGCCAAACCCATATTCGTAATTTAATGCGATGGGCTTTAAGGGAGGGAACTTCTGCTAGGGATAAAACTAGATCAATATATGGGTTCAAAATTATTACTCCACTTGGCATTACAAAGGAGATTACGCATGAATAAACATTCTCAACTATATCTATTTGCCAAAGGCCACTTCGATGAAAAGGCAGAAGAACTAGGAATTAGTAAAGAGAACGCCTTAAAACTAATTGTACTAAACGATTTGGTATCAAATGATTTTATTGCATCTTTCAATAGTATTGATGCAAGTAGAATATATTTCTTATTATTTGACGTAATTGAAGAATATCTAGAAACAAATAACTGTCCTCCTACATACTACTCGGTTAAGTTAAGAAGGTGGATTGCGGAAGAATATGCAAAGAAATATTTGTTAGGAAATTTGAATGAACATAAAGATATACATGCGTATCTTAATAATTTTCATTTATTTCTATTAAAATTTGCAACAGTAGATGAATTAAACAAGGGTGGAACAATTTCAACTGAACCAGATTTTACAATTTTAAGTTTATGGAAAAAATCAAAAGAAGAAATTGAAAAGTTTTTAGATGCTGGTGGTTTTGAGTTTATATTTATTGCTGAACCTTATATTCATAGAATTAAGAAAGAGTATGGTGTTACATTGCATTCAGGGAAATTCAGAACATCTGAAATTGTTGATAAAATATACACTGAACAAACTATGGAGAGATAAAATGATAATCGCATTGAAAGTTACCATAGCATATCTAGTTGTATTGGCATCAATGTTTATTCCCTGCTTTGGGATTGCTGGAGCACTTTTCTTACATAACCCATTATATTTAATCCCATTGATAGTAGGCACAATACTATTGATATTTGTCGTACATTCACCAATACTTAAATACATTGAGAGAGTACAAAGTAGATTATTTGATTTATAACTTCTGTAAAATTAGGAGAATAGGTGAAAACAAAATCAATTACATTCACTCTTGGTACTAGTTCCCATTTCTTTAAATCATCCGTAAGCTTAACTATAGAAGGAGGATCAAAAGAGGACATTGAAAATGCAAAAAATAAATTGAAGAAAATTTATTTTGATGTTCTTAGAATGGAGGTAAGATTGTCCAAGAAATTTGACAAAATGTCTTTTGAAGAAATTGAAAAATATTTAAAAACGAAGGAGTAGCATATGGCTGAAATTGCATTTAAAAGAATCCTTAAACTTCATAAGGATACTTGGAACAATTCAAAAACTATAATTCAGGTAGTTCAATGGGGAAATAATAAACCATCTATTGAAAAAAGAGATTACTATAAAAAAGACGGTGAGTGGATTACAGGAAAATGTCGTTCTTTCTCATTGGAAGATTTTAAAATTCTTTTAAAAAATAAAGAAGAAATAAAGGAGGCATTGAAAAATGGATAGATTACATGTTAGAAAGCTACAAAGCACTGCTTTTGATGCCTGTGCAGTATATATTTCGGTTATGGATCTAGAGGGAGAAGAGATTGACATTCCTTCACTTATTATCACTAAAGGATTTCTAATTAGTGAATATGAAAATTCGTATGATTTTATTGTAGAGTCCGCTTGTACATCTCTACTTAAACAATTTAAATTAGTAGGAAAGTTAACTATTAATACAAAAGAACTAACAGGAATTTTACGATTAACAAAAGCGTCAACTCCGAGTTACGATTTAGTAATAATTTTAAGTGAGTCCGATTGTTTAAATGTCACACGATCCTTTACTGAGTGCTCAAACTCGTACTGGTCATCCGTGGGTCTTCCTTCTACAGGAGAATCGTATGGTAAAACTGAAATCAGTTTATTGCTAAAAGCAAGGAACTTGAAAAATGATTGTGAAATTAGTAAAACATAAGGATACACGAATAGAGGATTGGAGAAAAGAACTCTCCATACTGTTGGAAGGTAAGAATAATACACGAATAAAAGAACTCCCCATTTTTAGTGGAATGCAAGAATACTAAACATTAAATCGAGATACTATGATTTTAACTAACGAAAAGATTAAGAGTGAAGTAGAAAAAGGAAACATTGTAATAAGCCCTTTTACCATTGAAAATCTTGGGCCTAATAGTTATGATGTTACTCTGAATAAAACTTTACTGGTATATAAATCAAGAATGCTAGATTGTAAGAAAAATAACGTAACTCAAAAGATTGAAATTTCAAAAGATGGAACAATTTTAAGTCCTGGACAACTATACATAGGATGTACAAATGAATGTGCAACCTCAGATAAATACGTTCCAATGTACGAAGGGCGTTCTTCAATGGGAAGATTAGGAATTAGTAGTCATATTACGGCAGGGTTTGGTGACATTGGATGGGGATTCTTGAGTAGTGAAGGAAAAAGAATTTGCACTAATCCTACATGGACATTGGAAATAACGGTAGTAAAGCATACTATCATATATCCAAATATTAGAATAGGACAAGTTTATTTTTTGAAAACATTTGGATCTGCTAAAGTAAAATATACAGGAAAATACACTTTTCAAGATGAGCCTATTTCGTCACGATCTTTTGCGGATATAGAACATAAGGACAAATAAAATGGACGCACAACAAGTATTAAACTTTCTAAACGAATGTTCCAAGCTAGATCCTGAATTTAAAAACCAAATGGTATTAACTAAAAACGAAGTAAACAGTAAACTTTTATCATTTATTGGATCACATACCTCAGATAAATGCAACGTAAATAGGTGGATTGCTATTGAATCCAGAGCTAACACCTATGGCTATAGTTATGTCTATTTATTAGAGATTATAAATAGTATGCTTAGTTATTCAGGAGAAACTAAACGTATCATTGTAGGTAACGCCGACAATTGTAACCCTCCTTTTTGTATAAAGGATAAATAAAATGTGCATTCCAAGTATTAAAACTAAAGAGACGTTATCAAGTAAATCTTTGTACGTTTTGTTTGTGTCAACAAAATGGGTATTTATTATTTGTATATATTTATTGTTTTTAAGTTTAGTCCTTTGCGTTGCCTTAGTGCTATTAAAAGTAATGTGTGCGTTTGGAGATATGGTATATCAAATAGTAGAAATGTTAGGAGGGTAGAAATGATTAAAGTAATTTGGACAGAAGAGCAAATACAGAATAGAATTGAACGTGTTCTAGCACAATTAAAAGGTAAAACATACCTACCAGTTGTTATATTAAATGGAGGATTAGCATTATACGATAAACTGTATAGTGCAGAGGCCAGATCTGCTTTTTGCGGAAATGAGAATGGAACTATTTTCACATCAACATGTATACCATTAAAAGCATCTTCTTATGTGTTGAATAATAGAACTCCAAAGGTAGAAATATTAAATCAAGCAGAAATTGATTTATCACTAGTAAAAAATAAAAATGTTCTTATAATTGACGATATTTGTGATAGTGGGAATACGCTTAAAACGGTTACTGATTACCTGTCTAAATACAAACCTAATTCAATAGAAAGTTTAGTGTGCGTTTGGAAAAAGAATGCTAGTAAGTTTGGTATTGTGCCAGATCATTATCTATTTGCTACACACATAAATTCATTTTTGTTTGGATTTGGAATGGATTACAACGGAAATTTTAGACAGGAGCCAAATATTTATTCGGAGGAATAACTATGGAAATTCAAACTTCTCTTTTTAGAGAAAATGCTATATCAATACTAAAGAAAAAGATTATTAAATCTACGACTCACGTTCATCTTTCTACGGATGAAGCACAAATGATATACGAGGTATTAGCATGTGAATGCAAATGTAAAGAATTAAATCTTACAAACTGCAATGTTAATATCACGTTTGAAAATGGAAAAACAAACATAAACATCAAGGAAACATAAAAATGTTCGATAAGCTAAACTCCCTTACTATTGCACACGATAGTATGGAAATGATCTCCAAAGTTGGTAAACTGTACCACCCACTACTTCCAGCTTTTTGTCAGCTAACTGGTGATAAAATTAAGGAACCCGCTGTCATTCTTCTTGAACCTCAGCTAGGATTCCTACCCTCGAATATATGCGTGGTAGATTGTTCCTTTGCTAAAACAATTAAAAAGCTTTTGAAGAAAGAATATGAATACACATATTCAATTAAAAAGAGTAACCCAGAAGTTGGTATAGTTGAATGCTCATATTCTATTAAATGGGTTGGATTCAATGCAATTCCTCAGCTTAAATTAATTGAAAAAGGGTTTGCCTCAATTAATACTTCTGATTCACCTGAGGATGTTTTTTCAAATATGTGTGACATTGGAGTGAAAGGAATAGTATCCATATCAAAAGAATGTACGGGGTTGTTAACAAGAGCACATTGTATGGATATTTTCAAATGGATAGTTGAAAATAAAATTCAAAAAAGTTCTTTAATACTTAATTAGAGGTAAAAATGAAAAAGTATAAATCATTTACTGTAACCTCCGTGCAAGTAGAGCCTGTAATGGGAAGCGATATAGGATCGGTTACTAGAGATGCAATCATATTGGCAACTACAGAGTGGAGAAACGTTCATTTCACATTCAATGGTAAAAAATATATCGTTGAACCTAATGATTTATTAGCATCCGTATTTACAAACAAAGAAAACAAGGGGTAGAGAATGATTGGAATTTATCATAATGCCGATGTTGATGGGTTTATGTGTGGTGCTATAATGAAATTAAAATACCCAGACATAAAATTGATTGGGTACGATTATGGAATGCCTTTTGATTTGAACATGATTTATAAGGAAGACGTTGTTATGGCAGACATCTCTCTTCCAATGAGGTCTATGGAAATCATTTTTAAAATGTCAAAATCATTTTTGTGGGTAGATCATCACGTTTCTGCAATTACTGATTTTGCCACATACTTTTCTATAACAGATACTGTAAGGTTAGAATCTGTTTATATTGATGAAATATGTGATAGCGTTCGAGGATTTTGTCTAGATACTAAAAAGGCAGCCTGCGAATTATTATACAAATGTTTATTTCCTGCCGTTCCTATATCCGAATCAATTGAGTTGTGTGGTGAATACGATTCATGGAGAAATGAGGATAAAAAAAGGTGGAATAATGTTATTGTTCCTTTTCAATTTGCAATTTCGTCACTGGTATCAAGTGCAGAAGAAGCATACAATTATCTATTGGATAATCCGTATACAATTGATTATCTAGTTGGTCAAGGGGTTGCTATACAGAGATATGTTAAAAGATATGATGAAACGAGCATGAAAAAATCGTTTGTAGTAAACTTTGAACAGTATAGAACTCTTTGTGTTAATCAGCAAAGATGTTCAACCGGAACGTTCTCTAGCGTGTATGACGAAAATTTACATGATTTAATGCTATCGTTCTATTTTAATGGATCAGAGTGGTATGTAAGCCTACGATCTATTAAAGAAGATGTAGACTGCTCAAAGATAGCAAAAAAGTACGGTGGCGGAGGTCACAAACATGCGGCGGCGTTTAAAACAAAAGAATTAAACACTATATTAGGAGGTAATTAATGGAAATCAAAGAACTATCATATCCTCATTCTGAATTACGATTAAAAGCAACCGGGGAGTCCTGTGCTATAAGTATCCTTAGTATTGAGGATAAAGAAATAGTAGTAGGAATATCTTCATCTAGCGGATACTATACATATCACGGGACATATAAAAAAGTTCTTGCTACAATAAATGATGAGTATGAAGAGTCTCCATTTGAAGGGTACATTGAAACTGAAAAAATTATTGACGACATTTTACTTCTTACAAAGATACCACCTAGACACACTGAAAAATGGGATAACGCAAATTGTTATAATCTGTTTAAGGATACTAGGAGGGAAACATATCCATCTTTGTTTGGTGAAATCTGCGTAGAAAATTTAACAATATGTATTATACCCTATGACAATACAGGGTCACAAATAACTGTTAGATTAGATAGTGGATTTGAAGGAACTATTATTGAAAAACAATTTAAGGTTGAGAATATAGACACTCAACAGGTAGCAAATTTTATTAATAAACTTTTCGATTGCAGTTATTTAATGCGTGAAGTAGCACAAAAATCAAAGGTAACTATATGACTTTTTTATTAAAACATGTAAACAAATTTTTCAACAAAATTTTCATATCGTTAGTTTGTTTAGTGCAAATATTAGCAATACTATTTTATAATTTTCTTGAAATAGGTCCAAATGTTAGTTCTATATTGGTTAATACTCTTATATTACTTTCAGTTGATTGTTTTCTTATAGCTATTTACAAAATTTATAGTTGTATTATGGACAAAATTGTAAATTCTATTTGTGCAAATGAGGAGGCTATGTCAAAAGGGTCTAAATCATTTATTAATAGATGTACAAAAACAAAATCATTTATTCTATTTTTCTGCGTATCCTATGGAATAAGTCTTATACTATTTCTTATAGGTGTAATAATAATTCCGTGTGTTAAATTCTCAAAAATTGAAAAATACAGTGGAAGAGTAATTAGAACAAATGATAGAATTTTAATTGAAACTAAAACTAGAACCACTGAATCGTTTAGTAAAGAAGATTATGATTTGAAAAATCCAGTATTATGCGTGGAGGAGACATATAGTTCGGTAAGAATGAGATTATCAGACAGATATTATATTTGTGACATTAATTTTTCAAGGGATAAGAAATGAAAAAGAAATATCAGACAGTAGATGCGGATCAGGTTAGGTTTCTTCGATTACAAGGGATGTCCTATGCAGAAATACAAAAACGATTAAATACTACATACAGAGATGTTCGTAGCATATTAACAGGGAATAAAAACGAAACTATTTTAACAGGAAAAGATATTGACCATCTAAAAGAGCTTATTGATAATAAAGAGTATGATAATATACTTAAAGAAATGAATAGAACTAAAAAAGAAATTCGTGATCTTTTGAATATATTGGGGTGGGAAGTTCCAAAAATTTTTCTTGGAAAAACAATCAAAGAAATTGATGAAGATGTAAAGAATCTAATTGAGAAAGGAACTCCGATTTGTGAGATTGCTAAAAAGATTGAAGCACCCAGATCCACAGTTTCAAAATCTGCTCAAAAATATAAAAACAACTACGAACCCGCAAAGCCTGGACCAGGAGTAAAAACCTCGAATATTAGCGGGAACGAAATCAAAAAAGCTCAAAGGGAATTAGCGGATTCCATTAAATTAAAATATCAAAAAACGTGTAAAAATATGTAGTTTTTGCTCATTTTTAGCCCTAAAAACGTACAATTTTGTAATAAAAACAGCGTTTTTAGGGCTATTTTTTCGTAAAATATTCAATTTTATTAACATTTTATTGACATTGTTTATAGAAAAATGTATATTTATAGTGTACATTAATCAACGGAGTTACTATGGAAATCGAATTGAAAAAAGTAAAAATCTGCAAATTCATGTCGGAGGAAACACTTTGTTACGAAGCGGATGTGTGGGTTGACGGGGAAAAAGCGGGATATGCAGAAAACGATGGGCACGGGGGATCAACCAACGTTCGTCTAGATAAAAAATACAGACATTTGGATACCAAGAAATTCGATTTGCCTTGTTGCACTGATAAAAAGTGCATATTGTGTCATGGAACAAATGTGTGGAAAACAGGAATCGAAGATTTAGTAGACAGGAAAATGTTCGAGGAGGAAAGAAAAAAGACGGACAAAAAGTTTGAAAACAGATTGAAGAAAAAAGGATTTACTTTTGTAATACATTGTAAAGAAAGTAACTTTGGAATTAAGGCTTCAAGTAAGGCGGAAGCACTTACTAAATTTAGGATAAAATATCCTAAAGATAAAATTTTAAGAATTGTCGATTTAACAAAGTAACAAGGAGTTCAAAATGAGTTCATCCGCATATGTCAATAAAAAGTTCAAAGATTTGGTTTTAGCCTGTGTAGCAAAAACAGAGCTAAAATTGTGGGAAAGAACGTTTAATGACTTCAACGAACTAAATTTT
>Ga0172378_10005832_pt1 | contig 11505 bp, 11 predicted proteins | sample GrowelOW332metaG_FD_119755 | JGI IMG/M metagenome (GOLD analysis project Ga0172378, IMG submission 119755) | Groundwater microbial communities from an aquifer near a municipal landfill in Southern Ontario, Canada - Pumphouse #3_1 metaG | ecosystem: Environmental > Aquatic > Deep subsurface >... | reverse complement strand
TAGGACATGTAGTCAATTTTGAACGGTTAACATCAACAAGTATTACTAATGTATTATCGTTGTTGAGTTGAAGTGCTTTTTCTTCTGAAATAAAAATATCATCAATTTCTTCTTTTGAAAAAATATCTCTAATAGCAGATCTAGTTTTCATTTCCATATTTGAAAGCTCACACACTATATGGGAATTCTTCTTAGCATATTTTGCTAAAGTATAAACACCAAGTGCCGCACCTATTGCATCAAAATCCGCAACATCATGTGGTACTACAAGAATGGTAGAATTAGTCTGAATATGTGCATATAGTGATTGTGCTAATACTCTTGAACGCACTGAGTTTTTCTTAGCAACAATATCTTCAGTTCCTCCATAAAATTCCATATGAGAACCATAGTTATTAATAACAACTTGACCTCCACCACGGCTAAGTGCAACATCTATTGCAGAAGATGATAATTCTGATAATGCTAGGTAATCAGTTACTCCTCTTCCAACACCAATACTTATGGTTATTGGAACAGAATTTTCTCTTGTAAGTTCTCTTACTTTTTCAACAATATCAAATTTATCATATACTATTTCTTCATATTTTTTTTCATTGGTAAGAATTAAATAAATATCATCTTTTATCCTCTTGATAAAAACATCATATTTTTTAGCCCATTCAAGAATGGATTTACGGATATCAAGTTCTACTTGAGTAAATCTTTCATCTTTTGCTAGGTTTGCAATATCTGTTAAATTATCAATTGACAATGTTAAGAAAACTGGAAATTCATTCTTTCTAAGTTCATATAAATCCTCAAGTTCACTAACATCTTTAAAAACTAATACATTTAACTCACGCATATGTAGTACATTATATATTCTGTTATTATAGTTACATCTTAATTCTGTTGGTACTTTAGGACCTTCAGTAAAAAAAGATTTTAATTCTGGAAAAAGAACTATTACATCTTTACCAAGACATTTAATATTTCTATCATCAAAAAGTTCTGATGTCCAAATAATTTCTTTATTTGAATCATACATAATTAATCCAACTTGACCAAATAATAATCCCTCACTAATATCGGCTCCAAGAACACTTTTAATGTCTTGATAATTTCTTTGAGCAATGACTTCAATGCTTCTTATTGTTGAAGTTATATAATAAATGTTAAACCCTATTAATGCTAAGAAAAAGAAATAAACAAAGTTAATGTTATCTATAAATAAGTATTGTTCATAATAAAAAAGCTTTAATACAATTACTGCAAATATTAAAAGAGTTTCAATTAAAAGATAAGTTAACGTTGTTACTTTGATTTTTTTGAGTTTTTTAAGCATTATTATCAACTCCCACTACTTCATTTATTATACAATAATTTTTTGTGATAATCACTAATAACGAAAATGAATCCTATAGCAGCTTCTATTAAAACAAAATAAACAGTAAATAAGAAAATCCCAACTATAACAAGTATTAAATAGATTTGCATTCTATTCTTCCTTTTAGCAAATAATACTGAACTTATATATCCTTGGAAAAAGAAAAGCAGAACTCCACTCCAGAAAATATTAAATATTATTGTGGAAATGACTCCCCATATACCTACAGCTCCAAGATAATTAGGTATGAAAACTAAGTATAATATTATGACTACAATATAAGCAAAAGCCATATTTTGAGGTAATGTTAGATACACAATATTAGTTGGCATTTTATTTATTTCTTTTAATCTATAAAGAACAAAAGAATTAGCAAAATGTATCAAGAATCCTTCAACTATTCCCATAAAGAAGATAAATGTCGGAATGCTTTTAGCAACTATTATCTTTAAATATTCATCATCACCATTTATTCTCATTAATTTATAAATATACTCAATTATAATATTAATTTCCGTTATAATATCATAATTGAATAAATTTGCGAAAATAACCATTGTAAGAGTATTAACAACCATTGATGTTAATGCACAAACTAACAAAATCTTAATATCACTAGAATTTCTTCTAATCAATTCTCCATATACAATACCCAATATATTAGCTGTTAACACATAAAATATTGTTGACATTAAATTGAAGAAACTTCCCAAAATAAGAATTGCAAAGAAAGGTATTAATGCTTTTTTATATCCATACCTTCTAGTAAATATTGCTAATGGTAAAGGCAAAATAAAAAATGCAATACTTTCTAAAAAACCTCCTAAAAAACGTGACACTAAAAAGAATACACAATATATACCTACAAATAATGCACCTTCTACTAGCCTTTTAGTGTCGTTTCTCATATATCCTCCTTTTTTGAAAAAACCCCCAGACTTCTGGGGGTATAATTTTCAAAATTACTCAATTCCGTATGGAAGTAATGCCATTTGGCGTGCACGCTTGATGGCTATTGCTAACATTCTTTGATATTTAGCACTGGTTCCTGTTACACGACGTGGTGAAATTTTACCATTTGCTGATATAAATCTCTTAAGTAAATCTACGTCTTTGTAATCAATATATGTAATCTTGTTCTTTGTAAAGAAACAAACCTTTTTTCTAGGACGTTGCTTTTTGAATGCCATAATAATTTCCTCCTTTAAAATGGTAAGTCATCATCTGGTACATCAATACCTTGCGAATAGTCTTCATTGGTATTTTTAGTAGATGTTTGACTTTGATATGAATCATACCCAGGTTGTGAAAAATCATCACTAATTCTTTGGGTATTTACGCTTTTAGGCTCTAGTAGTTGAACATTATCGCAAACTACTTCTAATACATAAACTCGACGACCATCTTTTTCGTATGATCGTGATTGAAGTCTACCTTCAACTCCAACAAGACTTCCTTTTCTTGCATATTGAGAAACAAACTCTGCTGTTTTGTTCCAAACTACACAATTAATAAAGTCTGTCTTATTTTCTTCTTGTTTTGCAAATCGGTTATCACAAGCTATAGTGAAGGATGTAACCGCATTGTTATTAACTGAGCGACGTAGTTCATTTGGATCACGAACCAATCTTCCAACTAATACAACTCTATTTATCATGTTATTTCCCCTCCTACTATAAAGCTATAGTCATATGGCGAACAACATTTTGGTTGATTCCACAAATACGTTCAAACTCTTTATTTAAAAGCATATTGTTTGTTTCATATGTGAGAACAACATAGTAACCTCTTGTTTGCTTCTCTATTTCATAAGCAAACTCGCGACTACCCCATTCATTTACTTCAATTTTTTCTGCTCCGTTAGTCTTTAAAACATCTAGCAATCCTTCTAGGGCTGCTTTACGGGCTTCTTCTTCTAAATTGACGTTTAGAATAATCATTGTTTCGTACTTTTTCATACGGACACCTCCTCTTGGACAATTCGGCCATTATCAATAATAAAATGGCGAAGAGAAATTGCACTTCCTTCACTTTAAGTGCTCATTAATTATAATATAATTATTAAAACATTGCAAAGTTTTTTTAAAATTAAAAACTGCCCCAAGAGGCAGTTTATTTTTTATACTAATTTTTGTCTTAATTTGCTTGATATAAAGTCTACAGCTATTACCATTATTACAATAGCTATCAAAACTGAACTCATTTGTGACCAGTTCCATGCTTGAGAAGCAAATATTAGTGGTGCGCCAAGACCTCCGGCACTAACCATACCTAAAATTGTTGCTGACCTGACATTAATATCAAATCTATATAAAGCTACTGACAAGAAATCAGGAATAACTTGAGGTAAAATACCATATCTAATCTTTTGCCAAATATTAGCTCCCACAGCATCAAGAGCTTCTATTGGCCCTTGATCCATATTCTCGATAGCCTCTGCGTAAAGTTTTGCTAGCATACCAATTGAGTGAATACCAATTGTTAAAGCACCAGTAGTTGCTCCCATACCAATAACTCTAATAAGTACTAATGCTAAAACTATTTCTGGAAATGTTCTAATTACTATTAAAATTACTTCGCCCAATTTTGACCAATGTTTACCAACTACATTTTTAGCTGTTAAAAAACCAAAAGGAATGGCTAAAATGGCAGCAAGGAAAGTCCCTGAAAAGGCAATTGCAATTGTCTCTAATGTTAAATAAGGAACTCCACCCTTTGACATGTCAAACAAGAAGTCAGTATTAGGATGAGTAAACCCTCTCCACAAGTAATAAAATTGTGTTGCAAAATCTACATTTCTTATAGAAATATCAGAAGAGATAAATGAATAAATAACGGCAGCAACTACAATCAAAGCTATTGCACTATTATAAATCCACTTTTTTGGACGCTGATTATATTTATCAGCTACTACTTGGCTTGCTTGTTCTTGATCATTAAGCTGTGTTTGAGCTTTTTTAATCTCGTGTTTCTCTTTATTCCAAAATTTCATCATTGCAATTTCCCCCTTACATAACGGGTGAAGGCTTGCATTAATAAGACTAATAAGAACATCATAATTAAGATAGCCCCAACTCTACTTCTAGTATAGATACTATCCATGTTTGCTTGTAAAATAACACCAAGTCCTCCTGCACCTACATAACCTAAAACGATTGAAGTTCTCACATTAATTTCAAAATTATAAATAAAATATCCTAAATAAGTTGGTAATAGTTGTGGGAAAACCGAATAGAAAAAGGCTTGAGTTTTATTGGCACCGCATGATTGCAAAGCTTCATATGGTCCCATATCTAGAGCCTCAATACACTCATATAACATTTTTGTCATTATTCCAAAAGTAAAAATAGAAGTAGCAATAATTCCAGCTAATGCTCCCATACCAATAAGAGAGACTGCAATTACGGCCATAACCATTGTTGGCATTGTTCTAACAAGATTTATGATAAATCTCATAGGAACATATATCCATTTTGTTTTCACAATATTTTGGCTACATAATATAGCAAAAGGCAAGCAAAGAACAGATCCTATTATTGAACCAATAAAGCTCATTCTTAAGGTCTCACCAAGAGCTTCTCTTATCTCTAAAGAAAATAAATATCCAAAGTAATCTGCCCATGTATGATGAATATTCATTGCTGGATAATCTGTAGGAGAAAATAATTGTTTAAATATTGTTCCTATTTCATATAACTTTAATGTACCTTTATTTTGTAAAACAACCCATCCACATACAATAAAAACCGCAATCGAAATGACAGCAGGAATAATTATTTTGTTAAATGGTTGCTTGACAGTCTTTCCACTAGGTAAGGTAATCGTTTTTGCTGCTAACATAACTATTCTCCTTCAATATCAGAAAACTTAACTGATTTCTTTTTTTCCTTTTTGTTTTCTTTATTAAAAGCAGAAGTTCCTGCAACATCTTTAATTTTTGGTGTATCAACTCTTCCATGAACCTCATCGGCATGTAATGAGCGACCATATATTTGAATCAATTTTTCTTCATCAATTGCATCAGATGGTCCATCGTATACGAGTTTGCCAGCCTGTAATCCAATAATTCTATCAGCGTATTTAACAGCCAAGTCAACATGGTGCATATTAGCTACAATAGTAATGCCATAATCCTTGTTGATGCGTTTAAAGTCATCCATAACAGCTAATGTTGTGATAGGATCCAATGAGGCTACAGGTTCATCAGCTAAAATAATTTTTGGGTTTTGAGCTAAAGCTCGTGCAAGTGCAACTCTTTGTTGTTGTCCTCCAGACAAACGGTCTGCTCTTTCATAAGCTTTATCGAGAATTCCCATTTTTTCTAAAGCTTCAAGTGCCATAATTTTATCTTCTTCTGGGAAAATACCAAAAAGCGTCTTGAAGGTAGAGTGATAAGCCACTCTACCTGCCAAGACGTTTTTATAAACACTTGCTCTTTTTACTAAGTTAAAGGATTGGAAAATCATTCCTATACTCCTTCGTAATTCTCGTAATTCTTTTCCTTCTAATTTACTAACATCTTTATCATTAACTAATACCTGCCCACTTGTTGCGGCATTCATTTTGTTAATAGTTCTTAAAAGTGTGGATTTCCCCGCACCTGATAAACCAATTATCGCCACAAATTCTCCATCTTTGATTTCCAAGTTAATGTTTTCTAAAGCTTGGAATCCATTGGGATATTTTTTACCTGTGTTAATAAATTTTATCATGCGAGAATCCTCCTATAATTGCTAATAAATTAAAACTACTTATTCAAATGTTCTACTTTAAATTTATAAACTGTTCTTTCTCCTTCGTAATCGGAATCAGTTGCTAATTTGTAGCCTGTATGAGTATAAGCTGACAATGCTTCTAGTCCCTCTGGAGTCTTAATAACATTCATAAATGCTCTTTGAATTCTGTTTCTTAAATCTTGACTAATTGAAGTAGAAGCTGAAATTGTATCATTATAAATTAATGTACTTAGAGCAACTACTCTAGTATCTGCAAAGATATCTTTGTATTCATCAGCTACTCCATCACCATCAGAGTCAGCAGAAGCATTACTTGAACTTACCCAATACAAATCTCTTCTTGTATCATTGTAAGAGAATGATGCATCGCAGTCACCACGTAACAAAGCTTTGATTGAATCTGTGTGGCCACTAACTTGTAAGTATTTTACTTCACCTTTAGAAGCATCTGGTGTACCAGTTGTAAATGTTAAACCATTCTCGTAAAGTAAAACTGATGGATAAATGTAACCTGAGCCTGAACTTGAAGATAGTGCACATACTGTCTTTCCAGCAAGGTCTTTTACTGACTTTAGACCAGCATCATATGTTGACTTCATTGTTGTTAATTGAGAAGCATATGCTGTTGCTTTTTCATCATTAGTAACATATTCGCCATGATAATTATTGGCTTGATCATTCATAAATGCTACTTGTTCATCGTAAGGTAGTGTTTGAACGTACATAGCATTTCTAACAGATGTTAGAAGAACTTGGACTTTCCCGGCTCTTTCTAGTGATGCTTGGGCATATTGTTGAGATGTTAAGAACCCAACTTGGACTTGACCAGCATCCATACCTTCTAGAACTGCATTGAAATCTGTACCTACAGAAATCTTGAATGTGTGTCCTGGAACTTCTTTTGCTAGTAGGCTTTCAAGAGCTGGAGCAACTAACATGATGGCATCAGCATTCTTGGAAGGAACGAATTGGACGTTAATTTCTTCTGGATCATTTTCTGGTAGTGGGACTTCACATTCTGTAGAAGTTGATGATGAGCCACAACCGGCTAAAACAATAGACGCAACGGCTAGTAAACTAATAAATCCTTTTTTCATTTTCTCTCCCCTTTTCAGTTATTTATGATAGAAGAAACGAAGGCATTGTCTAAATACACTTTCTATAGTTTCTTCACTATCAAAAGTATTATAACATTTTAACTTGTTAAAATCATCCTCTTTTAAAGTTTTTTTCTCAAAACAAAACCGGAGATAACTCCGGTTTATACATGCTATTAATTTCTTTTTTACATTAATCGTCAGGGTTATTAAAGTTTTCTAATTTATCCTTTGCTTTTATTGGTTTTGAATCACCATGTTTTACAAAAAACATTGTAATAAAAGCTAAGGCTGCAAATATTGCTGAATATGGGAATAAAACTTTCATACTATAAACATCCATAAGTTTCCCAGAAAAAATTGGTGTGATTATTTGGGCAGCCATTGATGCTGTGTAATAATATCCAGTAAATTTGCCAACATCACTACCTCTTCCCATTTCAACAACCATAGGGTAAGAATTGACATTAATTGTAGCCCAGCCAATTCCTGCAAATGCCATTACAAAATATGCAAGAAATGAAGTATCTATTGTTAATAAGGCTCCAACGCCAAAAGCAACAGTTAATATTATAATACCTGATAATATAGTTTTTCTTCTTCCTATCTTACTTGCAATAATACCAATTGGGATAAAAGCAACAACGGCTGCTGCTTGTGCTACAAGTAATGGTAAACTATAACCCATACCTAGTACATTTTGTGCATAAAGAGAAAATTTAGTTGTGGCTGCATTATATGCCATAAACCACAAAAACACTGATATCAAAATTAGATAGAAGCTCTTTTTAACTGCTGGTGATAAAGATGATACTCCACCTTTTGTATTTTCTTTATCAGCCTTTTTATCTTCTTCTATTTCTTCAAAATAACCAGCTTCTTCTGATTCTTTTTTCATTAACCCAACAAGCTTTGGCTCATTAACCTTCCATAGAAAGATTGCCAAAAACACGAGCATTAAAACTGCTGTTACAATAAATAATGGTATATAACTTCTAAAATCTTTTGACAATACTGCCATCATTCCTAAAGCAATTATTCCGCCGGCTGTTCCCATAAGATTAATAATCGCATTTGCTTTAGAACGAAGTGGTTTTGGTGTTACATCTGGCATCAGCGCAACTGCTGGTGATCTAAATGTAGCCATAGCAAGTAAAACTAAGAACAAAACAAAGACAAAAGCAATTAGCAAAAATATATTATTCATTGTTACTTGCCATACAGCATCTTGTCTTGCAATCCAAGCAGCATTAAAAGCAGCATCACTTGTAAAATTAGATCTCAAAATTGGTTCAATATTGCTGACTGCTAATTGATTTAGTTGCAAAGTGTCGAATATTGCTATACTAGTCAATAAAACTGCAGCTGCTATTGTTCCCCAAATAATAAATGGCGTCCTTCTTCCTCTTTTGTTTTTTACCTTATCAGATAAAGACCCAAAAAGTGGCAATAAAAACAATGCTAATACATTATCTAGAGCCATAACAACACCAGACCATGCTTGATTTAAGCCAAATGTATTAACAAGCATTTTTGGAACTACTGCATCATAAACTTGCCAAAATAATGAAATCAATAGAAAGGCAAATCCCACGAAAAATGTTCGCTTAGTATTCAGTTTCATATTTTTCACCGACCTTGTAATTAAATCTTAACACATTGCCAAAATTTTGTAATTATTAATTTGCTTTTTTACATTTTACGCATTTTCAAAGTTACTACACTAATGCCATTATTATTTAATTTCTCTCGTACTCCTACTATTGAGGGATGGTCACTACTAGATAAATGTAAGACTCTAGTTTTAATTTTATTGCCTTTATTAAACCCATGAATAACCTCTAATCTTGTTATATTGTTTTCATAGCAATAATTTATTTTATCAATAATAACTTTTATTGCCTCATCAACATACATATGATGAACATCAATTGTTTCATAATCTTTATTCATCTTTAATTAATTCCTTCAACTCTTCTTCATAAATAATTTTCAATCCTAATTTTTGGGCTTTTTCTAACTTACTTCCAGCATCTTCTCCACAAACTAAAATATCTGTCTTTTTAGAAACAGAAGATGTTACTTTTGCACCTTTATTTTCTAATAACTGTGTAAGTTCATTCCTACCAATAAAAGATATTGTACCGGTTATAACGATAGTTTTATTGTAAAATAAAGAATTCTCATCAACTTCTATAACTCCTAAATATTCAGTATTAACACCTAAATCAATTAAATTATTTACAATACTCATATTAATAGGATTAGCAAAGAAATTAATAATTGATTGAGCTACAACATCTCCTACATCTTTAATTAGTAGTAAGTCATCTAATTTTGCATTTCTTAATTTATCAATATTAATGTATTTTTTGGCTAATAGTTTTGATGTTTTTTCGCCAATCTCTTCTATTCCTAGTCCAAAAAGCAGTCTCTCTAGTGAATTTTTCTTGCTATTTTCTATAGAATCTAGAATATTATTTACTGATTTTTCTCCAAAACCATCTAAATCTTTTATAAGTTGTTTTTTATCATTAAGGTGATAAATATCAACTATATTCTTAATAATCCCAAGGTTATAGAACTGTTCAATAATTTTTTCTCCTAACCCCTCAATATTCATTGCATCTCTAGAACAAAAATGAATAATTGACTCAATATTTTTCTTATCACAATCTGGATTAACACAATAATGTGCTGCCTCATCTTCAATTTTTTGCAATAAAGAACCACATATTGGACAATTTCTTGCCATTACAAATTCTTTTTCTAGTCCTGTCCTTTTAGATATAACTGGTCCTACAACTTCTGGTATTACATCTCCGGCTTTCCTTATTATGACTGTATCTCCTATTTTAATTTGCTTATCTATCACAAATTGTTCATTATGCAATGTTGCTCTTTGAACTATTGAACCCGCCACTCTTACTGGACTCAATACTGCATTTGGTGTAACTTTGCCAGTTCTTCCAACACTAAAAACTATATCTTGCAATGTGGTCATAACTTCTTCTGGGGGAAATTTATACGCAATTGCCCATTTTGGAGTTTTAGCTGTATATCCTATTTCTTTATAGGTTTTAGTATCATTAACTTTTATTACAATACCATCTATATCATATTCAAGATTTGCTCTTTTATCATGATACTCTTTAATATAATCTATTACTGATTTTATATTTGGGCACACCCTAAAATTCTCATTTATTGTAAATCCCATTTTTTTCATATGTTTTAAACAATCACTTTGTTTTGTTAATTCAAAGTCTTCATAATTAACTAAATAATACATGAAATTACTAAGTTTTCTTTCTGCTGCTATAGAAGAATCTAATTGTCTTATTGATCCTGCTGCAGCATTACGACAATTTGCTAAAAGTTCTTCATTATTTTCTAAACGCTTTTTATTTAATTCATTTAGAACTTTTTTACTCATATAAACTTCACCACGAACTTCAAACACTCTTTTTTCAGAAACACTCAAAGGAATATCTCTTATCGTTTTAATATTACTAGTAACATCCTCACCAGTATTTCCATCTCCTCTAGTTGCTCCATAATTTATAGAACCATTTTCGTATTCAAGAGCAATAGCTAATCCATCTATTTTAAGCTCACAAACATACTCAATTTCATCTTTTTTTAATATTTCTTTTATTCTTTTATCAAAGTTATACAAGTCATCTTCATTGAAGGCGTTGCCTAAAGATAACATTAATCTTTTATGATTAATCTTGTTAAAAGAATCCAAAACTACTCCTCCAACTCTTTGAGATGGAGAAGAAGCAGAGTCTATCTCTGGATGTTTTTTCTCTAATATTATTAACTCTTGAATTAAACGATCATATTCAGCATCGCTTACACTTGGTTTATCAAGAGTATAGTATTCATATGCATATTTTTCTATTATTTTCCTCAATTGCAAAATTCTTTCTAAGTCTTGCATAAAAATCAATCCCTCCTAAAAATACCACCAAATGTCTTAGCAATAATTTTTTGCCCATATTTTGCATCTTTGAATGCAACTGTTAGGGTTTCTTGTGTCATAGCAATAATAATTCCTTCACCAAAAACTGTGTGCATCAACATATCCCCTGGATGCCAATTAATACTATTTTTCTCCAATGTTTCAAATTCTCTTTTAGGAACAGTTGGTTTTTTAAGCGATTCTTTATACCTACTATTATTATAATATGGTTTAATAAAATCCCCAGACTCTTTTAAAAATCTTGATGAGACTCTATAACTTTGAGAACTAAAGTTATAGCCAATTGAATCAGTCAAAAATAATTGTTTCATTGCT
>Ga0172378_10005830_pt1 | contig 11507 bp, 9 predicted proteins | sample GrowelOW332metaG_FD_119755 | JGI IMG/M metagenome (GOLD analysis project Ga0172378, IMG submission 119755) | Groundwater microbial communities from an aquifer near a municipal landfill in Southern Ontario, Canada - Pumphouse #3_1 metaG | ecosystem: Environmental > Aquatic > Deep subsurface >... | reverse complement strand
TGGTGATGTCATCTACACAAAACAGGCAATTGAAATTTTCCAAAAAGAAAAATATGACAAACTATTTCTTCTGGGTGATATAGGTTATCGGACAATTGAGTTGCTGAATCCTCTTCATGACCGAATCTTGGCTGTTTCAGGAAACTGTGATTCTTTTGATGAGACGGATTTAGCCAGGTTCCCTATGCCTCCTATCACCTTTGATTATGATTTTGGACGTTTCATTGTTCTGACTCACGGACATTACTATACGCCCTATGATTACACTCAGCCTTACGGAATCTTTCTTTCCGGTCACACCCATATGTCGCAGATAATTACTAAAAGTGATGGAAAAATCATTGCTAACCCTGGTAGTTTGGCCTGTCCACGGGATTATAACCATTCCTATTTGGAGATGACTGATACCGGGCTTAAAGTTAAGGATATCGAAACAGGTGAAATAGTCCATTTTCTGGATTATTGAAAGGACAATTAATAATGAACATTCTAATCGGAAGTGATATTCACGGATCAAAAAAATATGCTGAAATGTTTTTTGGCAAAGCGGAAAAGTTTTCTGCCGGCAAAATTATTCTCTTAGGTGATTTTTATTATAATGGAGCGAGAAATACTCCTCCGGAAGAGTATTCGCCAAAAGAAGTAGTTCAGCTTTGCAACTCTTACGCTGATAGAATTATTGCTGTTAAAGGAAACTGTGAAAGTGAAGTTGACACTTGGGTCAGCGAATTTCCCATTTCAGAAATGGCATATGTTTCTCTTCTCGGCAAAGAAATGATTCTTACCCATGGACATCACTATTCTTTTGATAATCTTCCTAAGGGAAAATATGATATCTTTTTCCAGGGACACACTCACATTTCAGTTCTTGAGAAAAAAGATGGTATTATCTTAGCTAACCCAGGTTCAATATCACTTCCTAAAGATGACCATCATAGTTATATGGTCATGAATGATAAAGGAATCAGATTGCTTGATTTACTTGATGATTCTCTGATTAAAGAAATAGAATTCTAAGATTTCTAGCAGGCTTAGTGCCTGCTTTTTAATTTCAGACCTTTAATCAGATAATACTTAACTCCTTCTGATTTCTTTCTGAGATATTGATAATAACGGAAACTGATGAAAACCAATAGGGATCCGATTATCAATAATCCTACAATTGCTAAGAACCAGATAAGAGGGGTGAACTTGTCAAAGGGGATGAAATCGGAACCAAAGACAGTTAATACTAAGACGCCAATAAGCCGGAATATAAGCGAACAGATAAAGTTATACATGAAGGACATATCTGTCATTCCGGCGACCATGGAAATGGTGTCATCCGGAAATCCTGGCAAAAGGTAAACAATCGGAAGAGCGGCCTTGCCACCGACGGTAAGAAAATACATAGCTTCTTTGCTGGCTTTTTTTCCAATAATCCATTCTACTAAACGTTTTCCGGCTAGTCTTCCAATCAGAAAAAGTAGGGAAGAGGTAATCAGTACACTGAGACCAATTATTATAAAAGCGGTAGCCATTCCTTTGATAGTCTGATCATTGAAAAGAATGTTTCCCAGGCTGATAAAGAACATTGATGAGATTCCCGGAATAATATTGATTAATGGTGAAAGAATGACAAAAAGAATTGCTGCCACATAAAAGTTATTCTTAGCCCAGGACTGAAGGAAATTGACTATCTTGCTTTCACCGCCCAGGCTGGTGAAGAGAAAGTACCCAATCAGGACGAGACTGATGAGAGTGAAAATCACGGTTATTGCTTTGATGACAATCTTCTTGACATCATTCTTTTTTTCTTGCATGGCTATATTATATTTTGTCTTAGGTGTAAAACAAAGACAATAAAACCAGATTTAAACTTAAAAAAATAAAAGGTATTGACTTAGAGTAAACTCTATGGTGCATAATGATACTGTTTTAATGAAAGAAGGATTACAATATTCAAGTCATGAAAAAAATTAATAATCAGCACTTTACTGGCGAGAGAGCTTTATTCCAAACCAGTCAATCAGAAATAGATAATTGCGTATTTGATGATGGTGAGTCTCCTCTTAAGGAAGCTTGCGAACTCGAAATTTCCAATACTGTTTTCGGTTGGAAATATCCTCTTTGGTATGGAAAGCAAATCAAGGTTCGGGATTCACGGTTTGAACAGATGGGAAGAGCTGGAATCTGGTATACACAAGACAGCTCCTTTGAAAACATTGACTTTATTGCTCCTAAAGGATTTAGAAAATGTCAGAGAATCAGTCTGAAAAATATCGATTTTTCAGATGCTGAGGAAACCTTGTGGTGGAATGATGAAGTAGTCTTAGAAAACATTACTGCCAAAAATGGTTCATATTTCGGAATGGGTTCCTCAAATATGAAAATCCGTAATCTGAATCTAACCGGTGATTATCCTTTTGATGGTGCCAAACATATTCTTATTCAGGATAGTAAACTGATTTCTAAAGATGCTTTCTGGAACTGTGAAGATATCAGGATTGTCAATTCAACTATTGAAGGCGAGTATTTTGCCTGGAATAGCAAGAATATTGTTTTGGAAAACTGTCGGATCAAATCTCATCAGGGCTTTTGTTATCAGGATGGAATTACCTTAATAAACTGTCAGGTAATTGATACTGATTTAGCTTTTGAATACTGCCAAAATATCAGAGCTGAAATTGTTACTTCTATAGATAGCGTGAAGAATCCAAAATCAGGATTTATCTCAGCTAAGGGAATAGGACAAATCATCTTTGACGATGAGAAAATCGATAAATCAAAAACAATTATTGAAGTTAGATAGGAGGCTTGTTCCATGACCTATGATTTTGATTCTCTGAATAACCGAAGAAATACTGGTTCACTGAAATGGAATGTCCCGGAAGATGTTCTTCCCATGTGGGTGGCGGATATGGATTTTAAGACAGCTCCTGCCATCAGAAAAGCTATGGATGAAAGGATTTCTCAAGGGATTTTCGGATATTCTGAACCCGGAGATGAATGGTATCAGGCTTATATAAATTTTTATCGTGAACGCCATCACTGCCAATTAAAGAAGGAGTGGCTGGTTTTTTCTTTGGGTGTGGTTCCGACAATTTCAAGCAGTGTTAGAAAGCTTACTGAAGTTGGCGACAATGTAGTGGTTTTTCCTCCTGTCTACAATATTTTCTATAATTCAATTGTCAATAATGGAAGGGTTCCTTTAGAAGTTCCTTTGATTTTTGATGGTGAGAGTTATTACTTGGATTTTGAAGGAATTGAAAAAGCCTTTTCAGAAAAAAAGACTTCACTTTGTATCTTCTGTAGTCCTCATAACCCAGTAGGGAGAATCTGGTCAAAAGAAGAACTTGCCCAGTTAGGAAAGATTGCTAAGAAATATAATGTGGTGATTTTAAGTGATGAAATCCATTGTGAGTTAACTGCTCCGGGAAGATCCTATATCCCATTTATTGAAGCTGATCCGGATAATAAAGATATCGCTGTAACTTGTATTGCTCCTACAAAATCATTTAATTTGGCTGGGATTCAGACAAGTGCTATTGTTATTCCCAATCCTGATTTAAGAAAGAAAGTTGTTAGACAAATAAACACTGATGAAGTTGCTGAACCCAATATCCTTTCTTGTCCATGTGCTATTGCTGCCTTGAATGATTCACGCCAATGGTTAGATGAACTTAGGACTTATATTTTTGGTAACCGAAAATTTGTCGGCGATTATATTTCCAAAAATATTCCGCAGATAAAACTGATTTCTGGTCAGGCTACTTATCTGCTTTGGATTGATGTCTCACGTATTGCTAAGAATTCAAAAGAATTGACTGATTTTCTTCTTTCTGAAGCTAAGCTTCTTGTCTCTACGGGTTCTTCTTATGGAAAGACAGGGGATGGCTTCATCCGCATGAATGTGGCCTGTCCTCGTGCTACTGTCGAAGAAGGAATGAACCGACTAAAGAATGGAATAGAAAAATTTATTCACATTAAAAATATTTCTAAATAAGATTTTTTGTTATTCGTTTTTTGGATGACCAAAATTTGGAATTACTATTTCCTGTATTTTTTCCAGGGGAAGAACTTTGATGTCTTCTTCATGTAATCCGGGTATTCCGGGTATTTTGCTGAAGAAATATTTTCGGCAAACATTGAGCTTCCGAGGAATAAGACAATGAGTAACAGGGCACCAATGATGCTCCAATTGAAGACACCGATTCCGGCACCAATACTAAAAACATATAAAGAAATCCAGGTGCATTGTTCAGCTAAGTAATTTGGATGTCTGCTGACATTCCAAAGACCGGTAGTATTAAAGCCTTTATTGTAAGGCTCCGGGAGTTCTTCTAGTTTCATTCCGGAATTTATCATCGCCCATTTCTTCTTTTGGAATCTCCACTGCTGTTCATCGGCAATAGTTTCGTAAATTATGAAGAATAACATGAAACCGGCAGCTACATAATCGATGGCATTAAAGGCCTGAACAGAGTTCATGGAGACTAAAGCCGGAAGGGTAATAATCAGAACTAAAAGATTCTGGTATAAGGAAATGAAAAGGAAGTTAAAAAGCATCCATTTCCAATGGGGCTGAAACTCTTTTTTCTCTCTGAGAACCGACCAACGATAGTCTTCTTTGCCTTCCCAGAATTTAAGGTGATAAGCTCCTTTTCTGGCAAAATTGAAAGTTAATCGTATTCCCCAAAGGGTTGCAAGACTAGCCATTACAATTAATCTTGGTGACATTCCGCCTTTGAAGGCGATAATCCAGAGATAGATTTCAGGGAGAAGACTCCAAAGCTTGTCCATTTGAGAATTGTTGTGTGATAATTCACCAACAATAAAGCAGAATAGACCGCTGGCTCCCATGATTATCAGTAAGATAATTAGAGTTTCAATCTGGTTCTGATCAAGATAAGGACCTACGCAGGCATAAAGTATTGGACAGGCGATGACTGAAATCCCGATAATGATTGCTAAAATGTTGATTTTCATAAATTAATTCCTTTCCTTAGGTTAATATTGTAATGATTATAAACCAGGTGATTTCATTAATCAGTAATTAAATAAAAAAATTGTTTTATTGTTTTTTAAAAAAATATTTTAATCCGGAATCTAATAAACATTTTTTAGTAATTATCAAAGTCGCCTAACATTTGTTTATTTGATTTGATGAATAAATTTTAAGAGAAAAATAATTCTGAAAAAATCAACCACGAATAACATATCAACAATTTTTGAAGAAATATGAAACAAAAAGAAAAACATATGATAAAAAAGCAAAAAAATTTGTGAGACTAGTTACTTTTGTCACTTGTAGTAAGGTGTTGTTAGTAGTAATATATATATATATATTAACACTGCAGCTGGATGGATTTTAGGAATTGACCAATGGAGGATTGCTATGTTACCTAAAAAGGAATTATGTATTTTAAAAGGTCAAAAGAAGGCTTTTAAGTTTATGGGATCTCATTTTGGAAAATATCTTCTTAAGTGGATTTCCATTCCGTTTTTAATTTTTTCAATTGCCTTTCCTTTTCTTCTTCCGATATATCAACGGCAAAACTATCACTATCTGAGAACTCTATCTTTAACAAATGATTCTATTTTTTCTAAATCGTTTGATGATTCAGATAACTGTCATTCGTATTTTACTCTTTTGATGTTTGATGTCCTTTTGGGAATTGGCTTTTTATGCATAACTGTTATCCTTGGTCTTATTGGTCTTCTCGTTTATTTTATTTCAACCAATTTTGCAACTGGAATGGCCGGAACAGTAGTTTCGGATCCGATTTTCTTTCTTTCATTTGTTCCGTCAGCATTGATTTGTGTTGTGATTCTTTTTGCCTGTGTGTATCTTTTCCAAATAGGTGGCTTTATTGCCTCAAAGAATCCTGATATTGGGTTGGGTGATCTTTTCTTTAATTCTTTTTCGACTTTAAACAAAACTGGAGTCAAACAGTTTTTTATGAGTCTTTTCCAAATTGTTATTATCATTCTCTTTTTAGCTTTGATTGTTGGCGTATTTATCTTAGTCTGTTCTTTAATGGGATTTGTGATTTCCTCATTCCCAGTGATATCTGCTGAATCATTTATTGTAATGGCTATTGAATTACTGGCTGCTGGCGTTATAGGAATTCTATTCGGACCAGCCCTCATGATTTCCTGGGAACTTTCCCTGTTTTATTTGATTGATAATTGTGCTTCTGCTGGAGTTAACACTATTCTTTATCCTAGTGGAAAAGATGAATCGACATTTATTAAAATCAGTCCTATTGATGATGAGAATGAAGAAAATACGATTGATTTAACTGCAAAGGATAAGTAAAAATGAATTACATTACCTACGTAATTATTTTTGCCAGTATAGCACTTGTTTTGTATTTTCTAGGCGCCTTTATCATTCCCAAAATGAGTTTAAAAGCCTCCATGAGTTCAGGCAAGCTGGATGTTTCACTTGGAAAAGATTCTTTTCAGGCGGATGATTCCTGTAAAGATATTTTTTCCTCTTATGAAATATTGGTTGATGAGAAATCAAAGAAACATATTGTGACTTTTCATTTCAATGAAGAAGTAGAAGCTTGTACCTTGGAGATTATCTGTTTCACTAAAAAAGGGAAATTGTTGGAAGATAAAAATGTCAGATTCATCACTGTTTCCAATCCTGAGATGAGAATGGTTGAAATTCCTAAAAAGACTTTTTCAATTTCTGTGAGGACTATTGAAGACATCAAGGGAAGAAATTCTAATAGATTACTCAAAATCAACAAGACAAAAATCAAAATTAGTTTTCTCTTTACCTTTATTTTTGTTGCTCTGGCTTCTTTCTCAGCTGTTTATGCTTATCTGTGTTTTAGGTTAAAGGATTCTGTTCAGGATATTATGAATCTAAAATTCACATGGGTTATTTTTATTATCTTAGGTGTATCAGCTTTAGTTTCCGTATTTGGCTATTTTTTAACAATAAACGCAAATAAAGATTATCTTCAGAAAGAAGTTACCAATCATGAATAAACCTGAATTAATAAAACGTGTTGTTTTTTCAAAATGCGAAGATTCATTGATTGATTCCTTCGAATTATATCGTGATGAAAAAAGGGGATATATTTTCCTTTCTTTGACAAATAACGGAAAAACCAAAATTGTTTCTCCAATATTTATCTTGTCTCTTTATGACAAAGATAAGGTACTCATTAAGAAATTCAAAGCCGAACTTCCGAATTTGGTTTTAGGCAAAAAGAAATCAGTTCGGATAAATTATCCAATTATTGTTCCTCTTGAGACTGAAGGTTTCAATTATCAGTTTGTCATTCCTGAAAAAACCGAAGAATCTGTGGAACAGGAGCTAGATTTCCATCAGTCAAAAGCTCTTTTCCAGAAAAAATACAAACCAAGATTAAGTATTATTTCTCCTTTGTTTTGCTTATTGGCTATTGGTGTTGGTATTTTACCCTTCTATCTCAATACTTCATTGGTTGTTTCTGAGCCTGATAAAACTCTGAATTCCAACAATTTTAATTATAAATATGACAGTGAAGGAAATGCCACTATCACTAGGTATACTGGTTCAAATGCTGATGTTTCAATTCCCTCCTTTATTGGGGGATATCCGGTTAAAACAATAGGACCATATGCTTTTGAGTCGATGAAAATCAATTCTGTGGATTGCATTGCCAGTGGTCTCACTATTGAGCCTTTTGCTTTCTTTGGCTGTGATGCTTTAGTAAACTTTGATTTTGAAGATGTTAAAGCTATCAAAGATGGTGCTTTCAAGGGATGTTCTTCATTAGAAATTGTGAATCTGCCCAAACTCACATATCTTGGTGATAAGGTATTTGAAGAGTGCAGTTCTCTTAGCAGTGTTGCTATTGGGTACAATGAGGGAAGCTTAAGCTGTTCAGGTATTCCTTTTTTCAATTGTGAAGTCCTATCTTCAATTTCCGTGAATGCCTCGTCTATTAATTACACTGGTGTTCTTTGGTCATATTGCCCAAATGTTTCTGACGTCTTTTTGTCTCGGGCTGATTCTTCAATACTTAACTCGTTTATTGATTTCGATGATAATTGGGTTCTTGTTACTCTTAGCATTAACAAGTTTGAAGGTGAACTTTCTTCATTCCCTTCTAACAAGTATTTAAGCAGTGTCTCTATTGCCAATATGTATGGCAACACAATTTCGGCCGGAGCTTTCCAAAACTGCTTAAAGCTCAGTGACTTCAGTATTTCTAAATCCGACGGTTATTTTATTGAAAGCCAAGCATTTTTAAACTGTACTAGCTTGACCTCTTATGATTTTACAAATGTTTTGTCTATTGGTTCTCAGGCTTTCCAAAATACCGCCATCAAAACTGCCGTTATTCCTGCCTCCGTCAGTGTGATTTCTGAATTTGCTTTTGAATATCCTGAGACCCGGTCTTTGTTCCTTGATTCTGCCCTGACTAAGAACAATATTGGTGATTCACTGATTAATTATTATTTGAAAACACCTAAACCTACTTCTAAGTCCCCTTTCGAATATATTCTCTCCGATAATGACCGTCTATTTGAATTTGCGGCTTTTGATTTTAAAATTATTCAAGATCCATCTCCTACCGAAAACGGTACTGGATATGGTAAGAATTTTAATGAAAATGAAGTGACTTTCCCCATTAGAAAAACCACTTCCGATGACTGCCAATATTTACGTGCTTTTGTTGGTGATTCTTTGAATTTATCTTCAGCATTCGGAAACAACGATTTTAATCTCTCTCTTTCGAAATCCTCAACCGTGAAATTTTCTGCTGATGAAGATATTTTTGTTGCCTTTGAAATAAAATTTGATATCACCGAGAGCATTAAGCTTGAGATGGTTAGAAATACCGATTCCTCTTATGTGGTTTTTGATCAACCAATGGATAATCCTTCTGCTGTCTATTTTAGTTTCTATCTTCAGCAGGATTTGGGATATTCCCTGAATTTTTCAATCTCGAATGGTATTTCCCTTAATTTTGATGACATTTGTGTAAGTAGGTATTAAGGAGAAATTGAAATGGAAAATGATGAAATAAATCAGCTTAAGAATAGTCTCCTTGAAGAAGAATATGATGATCCTGATTTTCTTGATGATGTCAAGAAAGTTGAAGTGATTCATCAAGATGATATTGAAAAATCCTCTAAAGTCTCTTCTCTGGGAAAATCTAAGACTTTTGGTGTGATTACGCTTCTTTTAGGTGTCATTTTCATTGTTCTTGATCTCCTCTTTATGAATTATGAAAACTATGTAACTCTATATAAGCCTCTTTCTATTTGTATCCTTACCCTAGGCTTACTGTCTGTTTTTATCGGAATCGGTTTGCTCATCATTAAAAATAAAAGTCGGTTTGTTATTCAAAATGAGGATTTTGATACGAACGAAACGATTAAGACCGAAATTGCTGATCCTAATCAGGCTTTATCAACCAATAAATCCGATACTATTACTGAGGATGAATCAGTTCCTTTAGCTGAAGAAGTGGAAACTAAAGTTGATGAAAGTGAGTCAAATGTGGGAAGTGCTGATGTCGAAGAATCCGAAAATATCCCGGATTTGGATTTCACTCAGTTGCCTGAGCTTAAAGATTTCTCCCTTAAAAAACTGGCACTGACTTTTTCTCAGGCTTTAGAGTCTGAATCCTTACTTGCTGGCAATAAAGAGAATATTTCATTATTCATTAATCAGATGGCCTATAGCCGTTTGCTCTTTGTTTTAGGCATCGAAGAAAACCAGCAGAAGAAATTTCTTTCCGCTTTAGTGAAAGCTTTTTCCGGAAGAGGAAAGACTTTCGATTTCAAGGATGAACAGCTTAGTGACGGAATTCTTTCTAATCCTGAGCTGACTGATTTCCTTTCTAGGGTTTCCGATGACACTGATTCTTTAGTATTTGTGGGAATTAAGGGATTAAACTGCCAAACAATTCCTCAAGCTTTTACTCAGTCAATTTCAGTTGTTCTTAAGGATAAGAATAATGAAAATTCAATAAATGTTTCCGGTAAAGAAATACTGGTTACCAGAAATGTTTTCTTCATTGTGTTTGTAGAAAAAGAAGCCGCCTATCTCTCTGCACCTAATTATCTACTTGATTTTTCGATTAATTCAAATATCCCGTTGCAGTCGTTATCTCAGAAATCTGAATTCGAAAATGAATACAGAATCATTTCCGATGATTACTTTGCTTGGATCAATAAGATGGCTGAAGACCATCATCTTGCGGAAGAAGACTGGAAGTGTTTTGATGCCTTCTATAAAGCGGTGTATGGCGAGGATACACGTGGATTACTTAGCGATAGATTATCTAACATGGAGAGGTATATCGGTCTTTGTCTCAATGATGAAAATCTCGATAATGTCGTTGATTTATTGGTTTCAAAGACTCTTATTCCTTGTTTTGTCTCTGAAAACAAAGAACTTGCCAATGATGGAAGAATGCTGACAATTCTTACAGAATCTTTTTCTAAGTTCTCTGACTTTCACTTGTCATGCCTGATGGTTGAAAACTGTGTCAGTGCCATTGCCGCTGAAACAATCTTACCTGAAGCTAATAAAAAAGATTATGTTATCGAAGAAGATCAAAGTTCCGGAAATTCAGAAAAAGAATCAATTAACGTCAATCCGGAAAATACTTCCCAAGTTCCTAATGAAAGTCAGGATTATCCAATCACTGGTGAAGAAGACAAAGCTTTTGATTCTAATGGAGTTGAAAGCACTGAGGATGAAAAGAATGAGACTCTTGTAAAGCCTGAGAACGAGAATAGTGATTTAGAAAACAGTATCAGTATTCCTGAAACTGAATCATTATCAGATAATAGTGTTTCTGATGATACCGATGAAGAAACGGAACAAGTTTACGAAACTAATCCTGAAGTGAATCAAACCAATGATGAAACTCTTTCTGAAGATGAATCCCAAGAGGAAACTATTCCGACCGATGATGCACCTACTGAAGCTGATACAAATACCGAAGAGGTTAGTCAACCACATGATGTTCGTGATTCACTAAGTAATTCTCTATCCGACTTTTTTGATGATACTACTACAGATGAGGAGGAAAAGTGATGTCTGGAAATGAAATCATTGATCTTCTTTTAAGCGTTGATGCCATAAAAATCTACATAATCATTATTTGTGTTGTTTTCATTCTTTTTGCTGTCTCAATTTCCTTTTCATCCGCTACCTCTACTACTATTGTTGCGGGATTCCGCAAGGATATGTATGAGGCTGGACTTGTTAGCAAGAAACAAATGAAAAAAGCTGAAAAGGTAGAAAGAAAGCGCCTGAAAAAGCTGAATAAGATTATGGTCAATCCATCACTCACAAAGCAGCCTGAAATTATCGTTCCGAATGCAGAATCACCTGAAATTGAAAAGAAAACATCTGGTGTTTCTAATGAAGAAAATACTATTCCTCTTGATCTTAAGAACAAAGATGAAGGAACCGTAGTCGGAAGATTCCCTACCCTCAGCCACATCGACTGTGAGCATCCAGCATATGAGAGGGTCAGGGAGTGTGGCCTCTCACT
>Ga0172378_10005829_pt1 | contig 11507 bp, 6 predicted proteins | sample GrowelOW332metaG_FD_119755 | JGI IMG/M metagenome (GOLD analysis project Ga0172378, IMG submission 119755) | Groundwater microbial communities from an aquifer near a municipal landfill in Southern Ontario, Canada - Pumphouse #3_1 metaG | ecosystem: Environmental > Aquatic > Deep subsurface >... | reverse complement strand
CTTTTTTAATATAATGCATATTTTTAGTTTCTAAAAAATAGTTTTCAACTTTTCCACCTATTATAACGGAACCGCAGAAAAAGGCAGCCATAAGCACGCAAAAAACCACAGACGCGCATCTCTGAATTCAATCAAAAAAAACGATGATTGGCCCCTTGAAAGATACTTCCAATACCATGAGTCATTCCAACAACGATCCAGGCACATCACTCGATCTTCTTCAAACCCGTTGCCTTTTTCCGTTATAAAAAAAATGCCCTTCGCTTTATTTTTCCCACGTTGGCAAAGAAATATTCACATGCCGAAAAAGAACACGAGCGCGTTTAAACCAGCTATCCAAAACATAAAGATCATGAAATCCGCCCGCACTACGCGTACAGACAATATGACGACCATCCGGTGCCCACGAAGGCGCTTCCCAATTTCCGGCATCCGGCGTAATAAATTCGGGAACCGAATTCGCCTTCGCCATATCCATGACTGCAATCACGTACTGCCCTGAATTTGTCCGCGTAGCATAGCACAACTTATTGCTTACCGACGACCAATCCGGAGAGACCGCCTCATTGCCGCCCGTCTGCATCCGATGAAAATTTTTACCATCGGTACCTATTCGATAAAGACGCGGACGGCCTGTCCGATCCGATACAAAACAAATCTCTCGAGAATCCGGAGACCAGCAAGGCGAACTCTCTACATTGCGGCTATTCGTTAAACGAAAGGCCTTCCCCGAGGACAAATCACGAATATACAAATCAACCCTCTGTTGCGGACTCATCGGCAATGCCATATATTTTCCGGACGGCGACAACGATGCACTCGCATTCAATCCAATACCGTGAGACACGACCTTCTGACGATTATTCACCAAATCTATCAGAATAATTTTCAAGGCATTATTCCGTGCCAGCGTATAAACCATTTTAGAATTACCGCCCCAAAAAGGCTCTGTACTAATCGCATTATTATGCGTTAGACGCTGCGAATCTGTTCCATCCAAATAGCACGTAAAAATTTCTTTCATTTGACCGCTTCCAGTCATCACATAAGCAAGCCGTTTCGTACATAACGCCGGTACATGAAAAAGCTCTTTTAAAAGATTATCCGTAAAAACATAGGAGCTCTTTTGGAGCGAATCCGACGCGCCCCTGATTTGCTGCACGCCTTCTGCCGTGCGGACATGACTCTGAAAGGCATACCCGTTCTGCGTTTCAAAACGAACCGACAGCTGAACCTGCGCCTGCTTCGCATCCTTTTCAGGAAGCACCCGAAACCACCCGCAGCACTGCAAAGTTGAACGCAGACACTTTAATGCCGGCGCCGTACCCGAATACGCCACAATACCAAGCGTGGGATTGTCCTTGGCAACTTTAATAAGAGTGGTGCTGTAAATTTCTTCCGAAAAAACAGATATCGAAAACAATAAACTTAATAAAAGCAGAAAATGATACTTCACACTTACAGTCTCCTAAAATTACAATACAAAACACTTTAACGAAAAAGAAAAAAAACTCTCTTTTATTCTGTTCTTATCCATACTATAATACTTTATTGTTTTCTATCAATCCTAAAAAACATGACTATAATACTTTATTGTCTTCTATCAATCCTGAAAAACATGATTTTCTATTGAAATTCTTATCATAATCATGACAGAATAAGACAACGCAACCATCTTGTTTTCAACGATAAATAACGATTTATATTATTTCTTCATTTTTTTTTGCAAATATAGAATTATCCGTTAAATTACTAGAACTTGTTCGTTTTAATATAAAAATATTAAGCAAATTCAATTAATAATTTATTAAAAATTCGGAGATATAACCAGTGAAAAATTGTCCAGTGGAAAAAATTCGTAACTTTGTATTAGCCGGTCACGCCGGCTCCGGAAAAACATCCCTCGCGGATCTGATTTTATTCAAAGCTGGAGTCGTCAGCAGATGCGGAAGCGTTGACAATGGAACAAGTATATCCGATTTCAGAACCGAAGAGCAAGAACGGAAAAGCAGTATTTACAGCGCAATCATGAATTGTGCATGGGATGACGGACACCTATTTTTTTGTGATACACCAGGAAACACCGACTTTTGCGGCGAAGCCATGAATGCCATTAATATTGCCGGCATGATGATTATTGTTGTAGATGCCGCCGATGGCGTCGGACCTGGAACAGTTCGCGCTTGGAAACAAGCCCGTGACCGCAAAATGCCGCGCGCTATTTTTATCAACGGCTGCGACCGCGAAGAAGCTAATTTCTTAAAAGTGCTGGATGATCTTCCAACCAATCCGGGACAGACCGTTCGAATCCCTTATAACGTACCAAATGACAGCAAAGAAGCTTTTAATGCTATAGAATGCGTTTTAAAAGACGTGAAGGGTATTTACGCTGAGAAAGCAGCCAAGTACAAACAAGATTTATTTGATGCCGTCGCCGAAAGTGATGAAGATCTGATGATGAAATATCTTGATGGCGAAGAGCTCACGCCGGAAGAATTTGAAAATGGATTTCATGCGGCAATTTTAGCCGGATCTTTAGTGCCGGTCTTCACCGGCAGTGTAGCAAAAGACATCGGTATTAATGAAATGATGGAAGCCATAATGACCTACGGCCCCTCTCCTTTGGATGATACTAATATTGAAATTGAATCCGGTGAACTCGTACGCGATTCAGACAAAGCGATCGGCCTGATCTTCAAATCCATCAATGATTCTTTTATCGGGCAAATGAATTATATGCGTGTTTTCAGCGGAACATTCCATTCTGATTCAGAAGTCTATAACACAACGAAAGATCATAAAGAACGCATTGGCAATTTATTGCTGCTACAAGGCAAAGACCAAACAACGATAGAATCCGCCGGTCCCGGTGAAATTATCGCCATCGCTAAATTAAAAAACACAGACTTGAATAATGTCCTAAGTAGCAGCGATACAAGCTGCCAATTTAAAAAACCAAAATATCCGCAGCCGACTCAATCCTACGCTATTTTTGCTGCAAAAAAAGGCGAAGATGATAAATTAGGCGTGGGCCTTCTTCGCCTTGCCGCTGAAGATCCGACTTTTCAAATTGAACACAACCGCGAAACACATCAAACAATTATTCACGGTATGGGCGATCTGCATATTAACCTGATGATCAAACGCCTCAAAAAAGATTTCAAAGTTGAAGTCGTATTAGAAACACCGCGTATCCCGTATCGGGAAACCGTAAAAGGCACTGCTACAGCCCAATATCGCCATAAAAAACAATCCGGCGGCCATGGCCAGTTTGCCGAAGTACACCTCCGTATTGAGCCCTTTGAAGGCACCCCCGAAGAAGAATTCCAATTCGCCAATGAGGTGGTCGGCGGAAATATCCCCAAAAATTATATCCCAGCCATTGAAAAAGGAGTAATTGAAACAAGAGCTGCAGGACCTATATCGCGTTCCAAAGTTATTAATTTTAAAGCCACCGTTTATGACGGAAAATTCCACGATGTGGATTCTTCCGAAATGGCGTTTAAAATTGCAACACGAGGCGCCTTCCATGAAGCAATGCAAAAAGCAAAACCCATCCTTTTGGAACCTATTATGAGCCTAAAAATTATGTTCCCTGAAGAATATATGGGTGCCATTACCGGGGACTTAAACTCCCGCCGCGGACGCATCCTAGGCATGGATCGCCAAGACAGTATGCAAATTCTGAAAGCTGAATTGCCTTTGGCAGAATCCTACACGTACTCAACCCTACTACGCTCCATGACACAAGGCCGCGGCAGTTATGAAATAAAATTCGAACGCTATGAAACCGTTCCTACGCAATTGATGGCCAAAATACAAGCCGAAGTTGCAAAACAGGAAGAGGAAGAAAACGCATAAATCAAAACCACTATTTTCCCTATGCGGAAAACAGAATAACAATATTACACCATTCTTCCGCATTACGTCTTGACTCTTCTGTCTACCCAAAAAGACTGGCAATTTATTTGCCAGTCTTTTTTTTCTCCTTTTTTTCAAAACAAAGATATTGACATTCTAACTTTAGTGGGTTATAGTTAGAAAAAGTGATTTTTTTAGGGCTTAATACCGACAGGAAGAAAAGCATGTCTTCACGAATAGCAACATATACCGATTTTAGTCGCCAGGGAATTATTAATTCCAGAATGCGTATTATTCATAAGTTATTATTGCATGGTGTTTTAACCCGCAAAGCGTTATGTGACCGTCTGAATGTTTCCATGGCGACCATGACAAATCATGCGCAAGATTTGATAACAAATAAAATTTTGTTAAGTAGAACGATTCCTGGGATTCATTCAAATCGTCCGATTCAGGAACTTTCGTTAAATAGCGACTTTGGTATTTGTTCAACGATTAAGATTCAGCCTCATGAAATTAGTGCGGAGTTAGTCAACCTTGATTCTACATTAATTAAAACGATTAAGATACCCGTAAAGGCACCGACTCAAGAAGAGCTTTTCGCGGCACTTGAAGAGTCTGCCGAAAAGCTTGAAGCATTTGCGACAGCCCGTGGCGAAAAAATTATCCATGGTGTCCTTGGGTTTCACGGGATCGCCAGCCCGGCGAACCAAGCAATTTTCAGTATGGATGGCATATCTGATTGGGAGCCGTGTTCCCCATTTCATTTTTTACAATATTTTGCAGCGAACCCCATTTATGACTTAAGTACATGGATCATGGCGAAGTGTAAAGGTTTTTCGCATGAACGGCAATGTGATCATCATATTGGTATCGTCGAATTCTGCAACAACACATTTCATATTGCCGTTATTGATAATGAGCAAATAATATTGGGGCATTTGGGTACTTCTAGCCCCTATTTACATTGCGAAGTAAAAAATGGTTTGGCGTGTTATTGTGGTAAAAAGAATTGTTTTAATGCCTATATCAAGAATGGTGGTTTTGACCCAAAAATCATTCAGGAAGGTCTTCATAGAATCTTTAAAAAAACGAATTTATCAATTATAGGGCTAGAATTTATCGAGCATCTAGAAACAGCAAAAAATTTGTGCCATAACAATTCATCGGTCAACTTGATTCTTGTTAGAAATGGCGATGAACTCTATCAAGACGGTTTAAGAATACTGGCTGCTGAAAATGCCTGGAAAAGAATTCTGAATACACTCTATATGCAAACAAAAAAATAGTCTTTGTTAAAAATAAGGTAGTTATTCTTTCGAACAAAACAATTTTATTGTTCGAAAAAGAAATCCTTCTAGAAACAAATTTCGATATCGTTAAGTCTAAGAAAAAACATACACATCCCGAGAAGAACAATTTACAAAAAAGCTAGAATAGAAAGCAACAAAAAAGGATTCTAAAAAAATGTCATTCCATCCGATCAATCCAATTATTCCATTTGAATTTTATACTGGGCACGAAAAAGAAATGCTGGCTGAAATGCTGAAATTAAAACAGCAATTTGGCCTGCGGCGGTTTTTCCTGACAGGACCGGGACTTGGTGTTCGTCTGACGGGATTTCCGTCTGCACAAGTTTACCATGACTTAGGCACGCTGCTTTTGCGCGTGAAAAAAGCCCTAGCACCGCATGATATAGAAGTCGGCTGGTGGTGTGCGCCGTCCCTAAAATCAGGCAAAGGCCCCTACCAGAATATTACTGGAATTGACGGAAAAGTTTCCGAGATATCATCTTGTCCGCTCGATATGTCTTTTCGAGAAACATTCAGCAATAATGTCGCGATTGTCGCGAAAATTGCCAAGCCTTTTATGATTCAGTTTGAGGATGACTACGAATTAAGCAACCACGTTGGGGTACCTTTCGGCTGTTTCTGCCCGCTGCATTTACAAAAATTTGAGGAGCTCCAGCAGCATTATTATTCTCGGGAAGAATTATTGAGTATTTTTAGTCAAGTCACACCAGAAAGCATAAAACTAAGACGCGCTTGGGCCGAATTAAGTAGTGCCTCTTTAACAAGTTTGGCGGTGGCTATTCGAGAAAAGGTGGACGCCGTGTCGCCCGAAACCCGTATGGGATTATGCCAGTCGGGTTGTGCGGATCTTGACGGAGATATAACCGAATCTGTCACACGGGCTTTTGCTGGTAAAACCCGGCCGATGGTTCGACTTTTTGGCTCCACTTATTCTTCAGATGATGGATCCCATTTACCCATCGCTATTTTTCATGCGCTTTACAGCAAACAGCACTTGCCAGATGATTTTGAACTTTTCCACGAATCCGATACCTACCCCCATACTCGTTTCTTTATGTCAAGCTCGAAACTAAAAAGTCTAATGACCGCGGCCTTTTCCTATGGGCTGGACGACACGCTGTTTTATACAACGCAGTATCTTGACGACCCGACAGAAGAGAATGGCTATTCCAACATGTTCAAGGCTGAAGTCAAACGTTTTAATACTTTAAAAGCAGCTGTAAGCGACTGTAATGTTGCGGGATGTGAAATAGTATATCAGCCCTTTGAGCACATTGTTATTCCTTATAACGGGGGGCGTCCATTTCAAGGGTACAACGCCTGGATAAACATTCTTGGTCGTTTTGGAATACCTTACACCTCAAAAGGCGGCAGCGTAAAAATGATATCTGGAACAACCACAAAATTCATGTCGGACAAAGAAATCCGCGAGTATTTGCAAGGCGGTGTGTTTCTGGATGGCAAAGCCGCGTATTATTTAACGGAAAGAGGGTTTGGTGAGCTCATTGGCGCTGAAGTTGTTCCTGGTGGGAAAGCCGCGTTTTGTCATGAGGGAATCCGTGATATAGCCGACTTTAAATCAATCAAGGGCCGTTTGATGTATAACTATCTTTTTGCTCCGGCTGGAGGTGAGGGGGGCGCGTTTTATGAGCTAAAACCGCATAAAAACGCAGAAATACTGACGGATTTTCTAGATCCATCGGAGAAGCCCGTTATACCAGGGATGATCCGTTTTAAAAACAAATTAGGAGGGCGTGTTGCAATAACGGCTTTTGACTTAACAAATAATGAATCATCCGCCGTGTTTAATTACCGCAAAAAAGAGATTATCCGTCAGACAATCGGGTGGCTTGGAGGTTCGCCGCTTCCTGTTTGTGTAACAAAAGAGCCCAATGTATTTTGTATTCTTAACCGATCCAAAACAAATGATTATGCCGTTGTAACGATAACGAGTCTTTCAACAGATGCTTATGACTCCATTCATTTGGAGATTGCCCCAGAATGGGTCGGAGCAAAGATTGAGCAACTGAATAAAGATGGCGAATGGCTTGCCGCAAAAGGATTTTCAAACGGCAACAAACTAAAAATAGAAACCAGCATAACCGTAATGAATCCAGTTTTATTAAAACTAACAAAATAAAGACGAAGAATCATGCGAATAAATTTTACTAGAAATATTGAAATTAGAAAAGATGTGGATGTGTGTGTTATTGGCGGGGGTCCTGCAGGAATTGCAGCAGCCGCAGCCGCAGCAAAACAAGGCGCGCGGGTATTTTTAGCGGAAGCTCATACTTGTTTCGGCGGAATGGGAACCGCTGGAATGGTTCCCGCGTTTATGACTTTTTCGGATGGGGTCCATATTCTTGCAGCAGGCGTCGGCAGTGAAATACTAGAACGCCTGCAGAAAGCTGGCGGAACCGGACCAGACAATGCGTTTACCATTAAATCAGAAGTCTTAAAAAGAGTCTATGACGAGTACATTTTATCCACAAAAATTGATTTTTTGTTTCAAACAACACTAATCGGTGTAGATGGTGACGCGGGCATTCTGAACGCAGCCGTTTTTGCCGCCAAATCAGGAATTTTTGCTGTACGCGCTAAAATATTTATTGATTGCACCGGCGATGGTGATTTAGCGATAATGGCAGGAGCAGATTTTAATTTAGGAGATGAAAATGGTGATTTAATGCCCGGAACCCTCTGTTCTGCCTGGAACAATGTCAATTGGGAAAAGCATCAAGCTTGTCACAAAGCGCCACGCGCCTTTTTGCCAAAAGCTTTTGCAGACGGCGTTTTCAGGGTAAAAGACCCCCATCACCCGGGAATGTGGCGCACTGGCGAGCATTTAGCTGGCGGTAATATAGGGCATACATTCGGCGTTGATTCAACCGATGAAAAATCACTGACTGAAGCACTCATTGAAGGCCGGCGGCAATTGCCGGAATTTGAGAATTTTTATAAAAATTATGTCCCTGGCTTTGAAAACATTGAATTGATATCCTCAGGTTCACTGCTTGGGATTCGTGAAAGTCGCCGTATTATTGGTGATTACATTTTAAATTTACAGGATTTTATAAACTGCAGCAGTTTTGAAGATGAAATTGGGCGTTATTGTTATCCGGTAGATATCCACATTTCCAAGCCGAGCAAAGAAAATTACGCAAAGTTTGAAAAAGAAAACAAGACTTTTTGTTATAAAAAAGGCGATAGCTACGGCATCCCATACAGAATTTTGACGCCAAAAAAGTTAAAAAATATTCTTGTAGCCGGGCGTTGTGTCAGTTCCGATCGTTATATTCAAAGTTCCGTTCGGGTAATGCCCTGTTGTTTTATCACGGGGCAGGCAGCTGGGGTTGCTGCCGCTCTTGCTTCGGATGAAAATCTCGACACACGCCAGATTTCAATCAAAAAGCTCCGCGAAAAATTAAGTGGCATCGGAGCCTTTTTACCGACGCACGGGAAAGATTAAAATACCGGGACCTCTCTCCCTCTCCCCAAAGGAAGAATGGGTATCTGAAAATTTGCAAAAACCGGGGAAAAAAAACTGATGTCATGAATGATTTTTTATTACAAGAAGCAAAAAAATATAATGTAAGCGCGCAATTTGATATTAACAAAAATCTTCCGTCATTCCAGATTACGGTCAAAGATCACCAGCTTACAATCGCGGCTCCGGATGAAACGGAGCTCCTGTATGGCGTTTATGATTTTGCCGAAAAATTCAATGGCTTCTGTTTTTTTGACCCCGGGGAAGATCTTTTTCATGCCGATAAAGTCGCGAAGGATCTTCCGGATGGGGTTCTTATTCCAGCGAGAAAGCCCCTTCTCAAAAACCGCGGTTTTATTCAAGAATTTCCATTCGATCATGAGACATCGATGCTTTTTGACTGGATGGCAAAAAACAAACTGAATTATCTGCAGACATGGCTGAAATACTATGATGACCTCAGCGAAAAAGTAAAACAGGAAGCCAAAATTCGCGGCATTACCATCGAAAGCGGGCACCATAGCTTTAATTACTGGATTTCTGGAAAAGACTACGGCAAATCACACCCGGAATTTTTCGCAGAAATCAACGGCAAAAGAATAGACCCAACTTCCAACCGCAGCAGCCTACTCCTCAGCGAACAACTATGCACCACAAACCCGGAACTACGCAATGAACTCGTAAAAAACATGCTTCTATACTGTCAAAAACACCCCGAAATTAAATATATCTCATTGGTTCCAAACGATGGTTTCGGATGGTGCGAATGCCAAAACTGCAGCAAATTCTATGACAAAAATAAACGCGGCGATTTCTATAGCATCTCGGAACACGTCTACCCCGCCGATAAAATTTATCAACAGTTATTCAACGAGGTCGCCGATAAGCTTCACAAAAAACGCCCCGATATCATTCTGACAATGTGCGCCTATATCAACTACTGCCGCCCTTCCGATGGTTTCAAGTTAAAAAAAGGCATGGCGGTTAATTTTGCACCCTATTGGCGCTGCGTAAATCATGAAATCTTTGACGAAAACTGCCCCATAAATTCCCATTATAAATCCGATATCCTGGCGTGGTCAAAAATCAAAGATGGCGGCGAAATAAATATCTACGAATATTATATGGGCGTAAACTTTTATTTATCCCTTCCCCTTATCCATTTTCGCGAGGTTTTTCGCGAAATCAAATGGTACGCCGATCACCATATCGATGGCATTTTAACTCAATTTCATATTGCCCACTGGAGTGTCTACGGCATGAACTTCTATCTAATGGCCAAAGCCGCCCGTGGCGAAAATAGCGAAACAACAATCGACGAGGTCTTTAAAAACGTCTTTGGCGATAACGCGCAAAAAGCAAAAATTTTCTATACAGCGGTTAAAGATTTGCTGAAAAACTTAGGAAAATGCCATATTACATACCCCTACGCAATATTGAGCAGAACAACCGAAGAAGATTTCAAGGTCTTAGTCGAAAAGGCAAAACCACTGCAAAATAAGGATCTAATAATCTGGTGTGAATACATGCTGAAATTCAAGCAGCTTTTTGACACCTACCACAACGGAAAACTAAAAATCAGCGATGTGGATGACTTTCTGAACTGGATTAAAAAATCGGGCGATAAAAGAGTCTTTGTTCATTCAAAATTTGCGACCTATTTTCAGGCTCTTAAAGACTGCTTAAAAAACAAAAAGACGTGGATACACTTCAATCTTGACTGGGAAGATCAACACATCCTAAAACAAGAAAAAATGTTTCAAAAACAACAATAGTTCCCCGAAAAATATTCTGCCCCTGAAAACAAATGCGATAACACGGAAAAGGTTCCATACTTACTTGAAAAAAAACGTTTTGCATTTAAATTAACAAACGCTTCGTTTTTTTGGTATTATCAGCGTGATTTTAAACCAAATAACTAGAAAACTACTTTGTGCTAAAATCTAGTATAAAATAGCATTACCAACAGGAATAATATTATGTCAGAAAATCAGAACTTTGATCCCCTGCGCCCCCTTCGTCATACCGATCCGGAAATGACCGCCATCCTCGAACGGGAAACCATTCGCCAAGATGAATGCATCGAACTTATCGCAAGTGAAAATTTTGCTTCCTGTGCTGTACAAGCTGCCCAAGGCACACTCCTTACCAACAAATATGCCGAAGGATATCCGGGCAAACGCTACTACAACGGCTGCGAGCATATCGATGAAGTCGAAACATTAGCAATTGAACGCGCGAAAAAATTATTTGGTGCCGAAGGCGTCAATGTTCAACCACACTCCGGCAGTGCTGCCAACATGGCAGTCTACATGACACTATGCGAACCCGGTGACACAGTTCTTTCCATGAGTTTGGATCATGGTGGACATTTGACCCACGGACACCCGATGAACTTCTCCGGGATGTTGTATAACATTATCCCCTACGGTGTAAAACGCGATACGGAATGCATTGATTATGATGAAATAGAGCGCCTTGCAATAGAAAACAAGCCCCGCATGATTCTTGCTGGTGCCAGTGCTTATTCTCGTACGATTGATTTTCCGCGTCTTCGTCAGATTGCGGACAAAGTGAACGCCAAACTCTTTGTTGATATGGCGCATATTGCCGGTCTTGTAGCTGCTGGAGAACACCCGAGTCCAGTTCCATACTGCGACGTTGTTACAACAACAACCCACAAGACCTTGCGTGGTCCCCGCGGCGGAATGATTCTCTGCAAACAAGAATACCTGAAAAAAATCAACTCCAAAGTATTTCCAGGAATTCAGGGCGGGCCTCTGGAACATGTTATTGCTGCAAAAGCGGTCTGTTTCGGCGAAGCGCTGAAACCGGAATTCAAGATT